>ERZ826613.489-NODE-489-length-56768-cov-5.811150_pt1 | contig 56768 bp, 45 predicted proteins | sample MGYA00519925_ERZ826613 | MGnify/ENA primary metagenome ERZ826613 (study PRJEB31778, sample SAMEA3449236) | human gut metagenome | biome: human gut; feature: human-associated habitat; material: faeces | place: United Kingdom | collected 2010/2012 ... | reverse complement strand
TGGTGCACAGATATAACTTATATCTGAACGCAGGATGGTTTTGTATACCTTAACTGCTTAGCTTTATAAATCTATTGCATTTTCATTCAAAAGAAACTCGTACAAACCTAAGTGTAGGATTCCATCCTCGTCAGTCCAAGGCTTTTGAGAAGTTTTGCTAATGATGATCCTTTTGAAAAAGTCATTGGTATTCTTGAGCGGTCTAAGTTCAGTATCCATCTTGGTCGGATCGCTAACATTAAGTGCTGATTGAATATAGTACTTCTTAGACCCAACATTTACAACGAAATCAATCTCACACTGTTTTTTAGATTGTTTGTTATCTTTTCTTTCTACTATTTCTACAACACCCACATCAACAGAATACCCACGGCACAGAAGTTCATTATAAATGACATTCTCCATTATGTGAGTTTCTTCTTGTTGTCTAAAATTCAGTCTTGCGTTTCTGAGTCCGATGTCGGTACAGTAATACTTTGACGGATATTCAAAATACTTTTTACCTTTTACATCATACCGTTTGGCATTGCTAAAAAGGAAGGACTCAATCAAGTAATTCAAGTAACTTGAGATAGTAGTGCTTGACACCTTGATGCCTTTTACAGATTGCAACGTATTTGCAATTTTACTAGCATTGGTAAGCGAACCAATTGACGAACACAAATCATCGGTTAATTCTTCAAGAACATCAGGAAGAGCGATATCATATCGTTCAACAATATCCTTGAAATAAACTTCAGTAAACAGACCGCGCAGATAACTCATCTTCTCCGCATCGCTCTTCTTAAAAAGAACAAGAGGCATACCACCATACAATGCATACTCTTCGTAAATGTCGGATTTATCACCGCCAATAAAGCCATAATACTCTTTAAAGGATATCGGAAAAACCTTGAGTTCGTCTCCTCTGCCACGAAAAGCAGTTAACACATCTTTGGTAAGCATCTTTGAATTACTTCCAGTAACATAAATGTCCACATTTCTAAGACGCATTAAACCGTTTAACACATTGTACAATCGAATATTTTCCGGATTTTTGAGTTCTTCCCTAGTAATGGCATACTGAACCTCATCAATTAAGATATAGTACTGCTCTTTGTTTACAATCTTTGCTCTAATATATTTCGACAGTTCATCGGGATCGCGATACCGAACAAAAGTGTCATCGTCAAGAGCGATTGTGATAATTTGTTCTTCACTCACACCGCTTTCGACCAAATAATCATAAAACAGGTTAAAAAGCAGATAGCTTTTGCCACACCTTCGGATGCCGGTGATAACCTTAATTAAACCGTTTTCTTTTTTCTCAATCAGACGATTTAGGTAACTGTTTCTCCTGATAATCTGTTCCATAACGCACCTCCTTCATTTGATAGTTAGGTATATTGTTACCCAACTTTCAAATGAATTGTACCACATACTTTTCAAAATGTCAAGTTGCCATTTAAAAGTACGGGTTATCGTTACCAAACTTTCAAATGAGATTTTATCATAATAGTTGTTATTTTCGCCTTCGGACACCCTCACTTATTATGTACGGAAGAGGAGTCCTGTTTGACTCCTCTTCCATTATACTGCTTTTTGTTCTGATACTTTTAGTCTGTCACACAATGCTGTATTGCGCTTTAATCCCCGGGTATTGCGAATGGCATATTCAAGAGCATCTCTATCTCCCACAAATATCAGCTTCTGTCTTGCACGCGTCATTGCCGTGTAAAGCAAATTCTGCGTCAAAAGAACGGAATGGTAGTTTGTTATGGGAATGATTACAATCGGAAACTGATCGCCCTAGCTCTTATGCACGGTAATAAAACCATTATCCGTACTATGAAATGTGCGACTGACTTTACCTTTAATTTTCACAATAAATGCCTCCTTACTAATTTGCAGATTTACACAAACAAATTAGTGGGAGGCACTTTTTAATGCAAGTAAATAACGTTATAGAATTGTTGCAATAAGTTCAACGGCTTCCTCTGCACCCTCAGCAATCTCTGCAAGTTCGGACGCATCAATATCCACCTCAAAGTTCGCTTCAGGTTCGATGGGTTCTTCCATAACATCCTCGCTATCCATTGAGGTGTCCGTTTCCGGTTCTTCGACATAGGCTGTGTCCGGTTCGATATCAATTGTTTCTGCATCCTCCCCATATGTCGTTAGTTTTATAATTCATCTAATGTCCTCCGTTTCGTTTGAGTCTATGCGGTTGGTAGCCACTTATACTCTATCAAAACGGAGCTTTTTCTGTCAATATCTACTTATTCTGACACTAAAGTCCGTCCATTCCACCTGCATTGCAGGTGGTTTTTTTATACCTGTATAGCAAAATGCCCGCCTGTTGCCAAGCGAGCATTTCACGATTCTGTTATTTAATATTCAGAGCTTAACAGGAAGTCAGCTATGTGCATTGTCTTTATGCCCTCGTAGTTTCCTCCTGAGAACTCATCCGTTGTGAGAACATATTTGGGGTAGTTGTCGTGAATCACCAACAAACGGTCATATTCCCGTTTTTCCGTTTTCGGAGAACGAAGCTCCTGCGTTACCTGCACATAGGGCTTTTCATTTTGCCGTACCGCAACCCTCATCAATAATCAATCTGTTTTGCGGTTATAAACCGCAAAACTTTTCGACATTTTATCAAACTGCGGATTGCTCGCTGTAAGGCGGGGTACTTAACCCTCGCCCGATTTGGTTGTCAAAGGCTGAATTAACAAGCTTGTCGGAATTTTTAAGTATTTTTTGCAGTAATATTATTTAAAATCAAGAAAACGCTTAGCCCTCGGCTATGGTATATTTTTTCAGTGCGGATATATACCCGGCGGCAAGCTCGCTTGGCAAGCATTTTTGGTGCATTACATAGCCTATGTGCATATCACCGTCGGCGGCAAGCTCCAGAGCTACTATGTCCTTGCCGTTTAGCCCCTCGTCTATTACACCGCTGCACACAGTGTAGCCGTTTAAGCCTATTAATAAATTAAAAAGGGTGGCCCTGTCACGAACACGAATGTTCTTTTTACATGCAATGTCGCAGAAAATTTCCTCTGAATAGTAAAAGGAATTATGCTCGCCCTGCTCAAAGGAAAGGTATGGGTACGGCGCAAGCTCCTGCAATGAAACCGATTTTTTCTTTGCCAAAGGATTTTTACGGCTTATAAATATGTGGGGCCTTGCAACAAAAAGCTCGGTAAATTTTAAGTCCTTTGCTTTCATTATTTTTTGCAGTACGGCCTTGTTGAAGCTGTTAAAGTACAGCACCCCTATTTCGCTTTTCATTCTTGAAACATCGTCAATAATTTCATAGGTTTGCGTTTCCCGCAGTGAAAAATCATACTCCTCCTCACCGTACTGCTTAATAAGGTCTACAAAGGCATTTACGGCAAAGGAATAGTGCTGTGTAGAAACAGAAAAGCTTCTGCTTCGACTTGTGCCTTTTTTGTAGGTGTCTTCAAGCAGACTTGCCTGTTCAAGCACCTGTCTTGCATACCCTAAGAAAATTTCACCCTCCTTTGACACCTCTACTCCCTTATTTGTTCGGTCAAATATAGTTATATTCATTTCTCTTTCAAGCTCTTTAATTGCACCCGTAAGACTGGGCTGTGAAATAAAAAGCTCCTTTGCCGCCTCTGTAATGCTTCCCTTTTGTGCCGCAAGCACGCAGTATTTTAGCTGTTGTAATGTCATTGCAGTAGCCCCCGATAATTTTATATTATGTTTAATTATAGCATACTAAATAGTCGGTGCAAGACTTTTTATTAGTAGGACAGCATAGCAATACTTATTTTGCGTTAATAAGCCAGCCCTCTTCTTACAATTTGTGCTGTAAAGGCTCTGTTTTACTTTGCAATAATTTAATAAGAATTATTCTAAAACAACCCTTTATCTATGTGCACAGTTCTGTAGCTGTACTCACTTCCTTCAAAAATATTGTATAATATTAGCTATCGAAAGGTAACTAATATGCAAAAATTATAGCTTACTACTGCCCCATAATCTTTTGCCAACTTGCCGTATAAACATCGTTCAACTCATATATACTGCGTGCGTCGTTCAGCAGCATATTATAAATAATTATTTCAAAGTAGGCATTCATCAAAATGCTCCCGTGATTACGCCGGCATTCTTTACAATGTTGCACAGCGAAGCCGTACGGTACACTTTTGAAAAAATTCCTCTGCTGTTATATTTTAATCATCAAAGTACATTATTTTATAACCTGTTTATTACTAAAAGCCAAAATTTGTTTTAATTTATATACACTGTGTAAGATTATGTGCATATAACATTAAAAATAACTTTTATTTTATTCTTGACTGTATAAAAAATTTTGTGATATAATGAACCAATAAATAAAATATTTTATCGAGTGGCTAAAAAGCGTAAATCCAGATGAATTTGGATTTACGCTTTATTTTTTTGCCATACTAAATTAACAGACAAGAGAGGTAAAAATATGGAAAAACATACAATTAACAAAATGTCAGAAATGCCTGTAAACAAGCTTATGCTTACCATGGGCATACCAATGATACTGTCGATGATGTTGCAGGCATTGTACAATATTGTAGACAGTATTTTTGTAGGAGGCATTCCTCACGACGGCGAGGCGGCGTTAAACGCACTTACCTTGGCTTTCCCGGTGCAAATGCTTATGGTAGCCGTAAGTATAGGTACAGGCGTAGGTACAAATGCACTTCTTTCAAAAACCCTTGGTCAAGGCAACAAGGACAAGGCAAACAGAGTAGCCGGCAATGGAGTATTTTTGGCCACTGTAATATACATTGTATGCCTGTTATTTGGAGTTTTCGGTGCAGAATTTTACATATCTACCCAAACCACAGACCCGCTAATTTTTGATATGGCAGTTTCGTACCTTAGAATATGCTGTATATTGTCTGTAGGCGTTATATTCTTTTCAATTTATGAAAAGCTTTTGCAAAGTGTAGGCAACTCCCTTTATTCCACCATTGCACAGGTAACAGGTGCGGTGGTAAATATTATACTTGACCCTATTATGATATACGGCTGGCTTGGGCTGCCTGTTATGGGAGTAAAGGGTGCGGCATACGCAACGGTAATCGGACAAATAGTTTCATGGCTGTTGGCGCTGTTTTTCCATATAAAAAAGGATAAAGATATAGAAAACCGCCTTAAATACACAAATCCAAACATTAAAATCATAAAAGAAATATACGCCATTGGCTTGCCTGCCATTATCGCACAAGCATTAATGTCTGTTATGACCTACGGACTTAACATTATTTTAAAATCCGTAAGCACTTCGGCTGTTACAGCCTACGGCCTATACTATAAAATCCAGCAATTTATACTTTTTGCCGCTTTTGGTTTAAGAGACGCCATAACACCTATTGTTTCATTTAACCACGGTATGCAAAACAAAAAGAGAGTTACAGACGGCATAAAATACGGAATTATATACACCTGTGTAATTATGCTGCTGGGCACGATTCTTCTTGAGTGCTGTGCCGAAATACTGTCGGCAATGTTTGGTCTGTCATCAGAAACTGCGCAAATATGTACAGGTGCTATAAGAATTATCTCTACAAGCTTTATTTTTGCCGGACTGAATGTAGCCTTTCAGGGAATTTTCCAAGCCCTCGACAGCGGCTTAGAATCACTGGTTATATCAATATGCAGACAATTCTTATTTGTTATACCTGTCGCATGGGGTTTTGCACAGCTTGCAATAGGCAATCAAAGCTACATTAATCTTGTATGGTGCACATTTATAATAGCCGAGTGTGCAACCTTTGTTATAGGCTGTTTGTTTATGAAGCAAGTAAGCAAAAGAAAAATTCAAATTATAAAAGAGAGGTAACAGCTATGAATACAGTAATTACAATAAGCAGAGAGTTTGGCAGCGGCGGTCACTGCATAGGCGAACAGCTTTCAAAAAAACTTTCTATTCCATTTTATGATAAAGAAATAATAATGCATATTTCAGAAGAAACGGGCTTTTCTGCCGATTATGTTCAGGAAAAAAGCGAATACGCCCCAAACAAAAGCATATTTGCATACGGATTAATAGCAAGGGACAGTGCCGGGGTTTCAGCAGCAGATAAAATTATACAGGTTCAAACCGATATTATAAAAAGGCTTGCACAAAAAGGCGACTGCATTATTATAGGTCGTTGTGCAGACTATATATTGAAAGAAAACTCAAACTGCATAAATATATTTATTCACGGTAATAAATCCGCAAAGTGCAGTCGTATAGAAAAGCTGTATAAAATATCTGAAAAAGACTCATTAAAGCTAATGAATGATATGGACAAAAAGCGCCGGCTAAATTATCAATACTGCACCGACCAAAGCTGGGGCAATATAAAAAACTACACTATAACCCTTAGCAGCAGTGAAATAGGCATTGAAAACTGCGTTGACATAATCTCAGCCCTATACAAGCTAAAAAAGCAATAAAAGCACCGCACGCTTTTATACATATTCCGGTCTAAAAAAGGCAGACGGCTATCAATAAATTTCGTAAAGATAGCCGTCTGCCTATATTTTTGTTCAGTTACAGGGTGTAATTTTATAAAGCCTATGCTTGATTCATAATAAGTACATCGTCCTCCCTAACAACCGTACTTCCTGTAGGAATAACAACCTTTTCGTTACGCTTGATAAGAATAACCAGCTTGTCAGGGCCGAATTTAATATCCGACAGACTTTTCCCGAGCCATTTATTGTCGGCGTCAATTCTTATTTCTGTTAAGCAGCCTTCAAATTCCTTATCAAGTGAAGGCCCGCTTACAATAACATTGTCGTTCTTCATAATAACGGTGTCGCCCTTTGGAACAATTTGAGCACCGTTTCTTATAATCAGTGCAACAAGTACATTTGGCAAAAGGTCAATATCCTTTAGTGCTTTGTCACACCATGGGTGGCTATTCCCTATTTTCAGCTTTAAAAACTGTACGGGTACTTCGTCGGCATAGTCGTTAAAGGTTTTCATAACATCGCTGTTGTTGTCAATCATATTCAGCTTATTGGATATAAACGGAATGAGCGTACCCTGCAGCGAAATTGAAAACAGAACTATAAAGAACACCACATGGAAAACGTCGTTCTTAATATATGCCGGACTTACCATAGCCATTATGGCAAATACTATAGACGCCGCTCCCCTTAACCCTGACCACGAAACTAAAAGCTGCTGTTTTAGCGGACATTTAAACGGTGTAAGTATAGCAAAAACCGAAATAGGCCTTGCTATAAAGGTTAAGAACAACGCAATAGCCAACGCCGGCAGTACAATCTGCGGCAGTTGTGACGGGAACGCCAAAAGCCCCAGCAAAAAGAATATAAGTATCTGCATAAGTCCGGTAATTCCGTCAAAGAAATTAACAAGCTTTTTCTTGCTTTTAAAGGACTTGTTGCCCAGTATTAAACCTGTAATATATGTACTTAAATATCCGTTTCCGCCTATTACAGAGGAAAGTGCATAAGACACCAACGCCATACTGAACACAAGAATAGACTCAAAGCCGTCATTGCTGAATTTTACCTTGGTTAAAATGAAATGGCATATAAGTGCCATAACCACACCAACAGCAGCACCGTACACAAGTTGAGCAAAAATCATATATATAATATGAGTGCCGCTTGCCTCGCCGTTCATAAGTGAAAGCACAATAACCGTAAGCATATATGAGCAGGGGTCGTTACTGCCGCTTTCTACCTCTAAAAGTGAGGCTGTGTTGTATTTTAAATTAAGCCTTTTTGAACGCAGTATAGAAAACACGGAGGCTGCGTCGGTAGAGCTGATAACAGCACCTATTAAAAAGCTTTCCAAAAGCCCAAAGCCCAATACAAAATGGCAAAATATACCGGTAATTGCCGCCGTAAGCAATACGCCTACTGTAGAAAGCATTACCGCTTTTACAGCCACTGTTTTAGCCTTTTGCCAGTTTGTGCCAAAGCCGCCATAGAACATTATAAAAATAAGCGCTATAGAGCATATCTGTTCTGCAACAGAGTAGTTGTCAAACTGAATTTTAAATACTCCGTCAGAGCCGAATACCATACCCAGAAATATAAATACAAGCAGTGTAGGCACACCCAGCTTTGCCGAAAATTTACTGGCTAAAAGACAAACTAAAATTACACCTGCTGCCAGCAGCAGTTCTACTGTCATTAGCATACCTCCCTTTTAAGCTTATTAATACGGAACAGGAAAAAATCGCCGCAAGCAAGCTGTGTTTCATATTAAGTAACAGCTTCCCTATGTCATATTATAACATATTTTACATTATTTGAAAAACGGCAAAGCCCCCACCTAGACTGCAAAACAATCATATCGTTTTGCACACTGCCTTTGATTTTACTATAACATTGCTGTATTTTATGTAAAATGTATAGTGTAATTTAATTTTAACTAAAAATTTACATTTCAATGGCTTTGGTAAAAGCAATTTTATGCTTAAAAACAAAAATAAAGATATATGACTATAAAATTATTGATATAGGCTAAAGCTATGACAAAGTGCGTATTTTACGTATTTTACAGAAATTATTTGCTATAGTAAAATTAGTTCATCACAAACAAGGAGTAAAAAGTAAATGAAAACTTCAATTATCGGTTATCCACGAGTAGGTGCACTTAGAGAGCTTAAGTTCGCTACCGAAAAGTATTTCAGAAATGAAATCGCAGCAGAAGATTTGCAGAGCACTGCAAGGGAAATAAGAAAAACACAGTGGACTACACTAAAAAACAGCGGTCTTGATTTTATACCGTCAAACGACTTTTCGTTCTATGACAATGTACTTGACACAGCCGTATTGTTCAACATTATTCCACAGCGTTATAAAGACCTGGGTTTGTCAAACCTGGATACATACTTTGCTATGGCAAGAGGTTATCAGGGAGAAAGCGGCGATGTTAAAGCACTGGCTATGAAAAAGTGGTTTAACACAAACTACCACTATATGGTACCTGAAATTGACATCAAAACAGAAATCAGCCTAACAGGCACAAAGCCGTTTGACGAATATAAAGAGGCTCTTGACCTTGGCATACAGACAAAACCGGTAATTACAGGTGCCTTTACACTGCTGAAGCTGTTAAGATATACAGACAACAGCAATGCACAAGACTTTGCCGACAGCATTACAGACGCTTACTGCCAATATTTTAACAAACTAAACAGTTTAGGCGTACAGTGGGCACAGCTTGACGAACCGTATTTGGTGCATGACCTTACAAATGCAGACATTGAGCTGTTTACAAAGCTATACAAGGGAATTTTACAGCACAAAGGCAATGTTAAGGTAATTTTGCAAACATACTTTGGAGATGTGCGTGATATTTACAATCAGCTTACAGACCTTGACCTTGACGCAATAGGACTTGACTTTATAGAGGGCAGACAAACAAGCTCTTTGGTAGAAAGCAACGGCTTCCCGAAGGACAAAATTCTGTTTGCCGGCGTCGTAAACGGCAAAAACATTTGGAGAAACAACTACAAGAAAACCCTTTCTGCTCTTACACAGCTTAAAAATTCAGGTATAAACACCGTTATTAATACCTCCTGCTCACTGCTTCACACCCCGTATACATTAAAGAACGAAACAAAGCTTACACAGGAGTACACAAAGCACTTTGCCTTTGCCGAGGAAAAGCTTTCAGAGCTTGCACAGCTAAAGGAACTTTCAGAGCTTGACAACTACGAAAGCTCACCTATCTTTGCCCACAACTCTGCACTGTTTAACGAAAGAGTAAACTGTGTTGACAAAGAGGTACAAAAAAGAGTAAGCAAAATTAAGGAAAGTGACTTTACCCGTTTGCCTGAATTTGCAGAAAGAGAAAAAATTCAGAAGGAAGCCTTTAAGCTCCCTCTATTCCCTACTACAACTATCGGCTCTTTCCCGCAAACACTTGATGTAAAGAAAAACCGTACTGCCTTTAAAAAGGGTGAAATTACAGAAAAGCAGTATGTAGAGTTTAACAAAAATAAAATTGCAGAATGTGTAAGGCTGCAGGAGGAAATAGGACTTGATGTACTTGTACACGGCGAATATGAGCGTAACGATATGGTTGAATACTTTGGCGAACAGCTAAAGGGCTACCTGTTTACAGAAAAGGCTTGGGTACAGTCCTACGGCACACGCTGTGTAAAGCCGCCTATTATATGGGGCGATGTATCCCGTACAAGGTCTATGACTGTTGATTGGTCTGTATATGCACAGAGCCTTACCAAAAAGCCAATGAAGGGTATGCTGACAGGCCCTGTTACAATTCTTAACTGGTCATTCCCTCGTGAGGATATATCAATTAAAGAAAGCACATATCAGATAGCACTTGCTATTCGTGACGAGGTGCTTGACCTGGAGAAAAACGGCATTAAGATTATTCAGGTAGACGAAGCGGCACTGCGTGAAAAGCTGCCTCTGCGTAAATCTGACTGGTACAGTGAGTATCTTGACTGGGCTATACCTGCATTCCGTCTGGTACACAGCGGCACAAAGCCTGAAACACAAATACACACACATATGTGCTACAGTGAATTTACAGATATTATTCCTGCCATTGACAATATGGACGCAGATGTTATTACCTTTGAGGCATCTCGTTCAGACCTGCTGATTCTTGACTCACTAAAGGAAAACAACTTTAAAACAGAGGTAGGTCCAGGCGTATACGATATACATTCGCCAAGAGTTCCGTCTGTAGCTGAAATTAAATCCGCACTTGACAAAATGCTTACAAAAATAGACAAAACTAAGCTGTGGGTAAACCCTGACTGCGGACTAAAAACGAGAGGCACTGCCGAAACAACAGCAAGTCTTAAAAACCTTGTTGAGGCGGCAAAGGAATTGCGAAATGAAAACTAACGAACTATTTAAGAAAAAAACTGTGCTTTCCTTTGAGGTCTTTCCTCCAAAGAAAAGCTCGCCTATAAACACTATTTACGATACCCTTGAGGGACTAAAGGATACTTCACCCGACTTTATCAGCGTTACCTACGGGGCGGGCGGAAGTAAAAACCGAAATGCAACCTTTGAAATAGCAAGTGAAATTAAAAACAAATATCACATAGAAAGCGTTGCCCACCTGCCGGGAATAGGCCTTACAAGGGACGATGTTCTTGAAAAGCTGGACGAGCTACAGGATAAGGGTATCGAAAATGTACTTGCCCTTAGAGGTGATATTCCCCAAGATTATGACGGCAGCGGCGATTTTAAATATGCCTGCGACCTAATTTCTTTCATAAAAGAGCACAGCAATGTAAATATTATAGCCGCCTGCTACCCTGAGGGGCATATTGAATGCGAAAGCAAAATTAAAGATATTCACCATTTGAAAACAAAGGTAGACGCCGGTGCAAGCCAGCTTATGACGCAGCTATTTTTTGATAACGACTATTTTTATTCCTTTAGGGACCGTTGTAGTTTAGCCGGCATTGATGTGCCCATTGAAGCGGGAATTATGCCTGTAGTAAACAAAAAGCAAATAGAGCGAATGGCTACCCTGTGCGGTGCAACAGTACCTAAAAAATTCAGGGCAATTATGGACAAATACAGCGACAATCCTGTTGCTATGCGTGACGCAGGCATTGCATACGCTATTGACCAAATTGTTGACCTAATTGCCCAGGGTGCAGACGGTATACATCTGTATACTATGAACAACCCCTACATAGCACAAAAAATTTACAGTGCTGTTCACAGGCTGATAGCATAATAATATTATACCGCTGTATACACTAAAGCTCCTTATTTTAAACGAATTATATAATAAAAAGTGCGATGACTAAAATTAGTCATCGCACTTTTGCTTTTATATAAATACAATATATTTCTTAATTAACGGTTACTTCATAATACATTGGATAATTAATGTATCATATTGACCTATGCCGTCCGATAAATCGCTGTCTATTATTTCTATTCTTTCCTCAGGCGTAAGCTTGTATTGCTTTCCGTTTGCTGAAATTGTAACGGTGCTGTCTGCAACAGACAAAATCTCCAGCTCCATAATGCCTTTTTGAAAGCCGCAGCAGCCAATCATATCAAGGTGCACTGCCCCTTCATTTGCTTCAATTTCTTTTTTCTGTATATAATCGTCAGAAACCGACGGCGCCCCCAAATTACCTACACGGTATATTTTTAGGTAAGGCTCCTTTTTCTTCTCATATAAAACTGCATTATCCTTTATATGCTCAATGTCAAGAATACATCCTACAGACATATCATCTGCACTGCCCTGTGCCGAAAGTGTTGGCAAATAATCCGCAAGGGCCTCTGCCGCCTTTTCTTCTGCTTCGTCGGCAAAGGAGGTCATTACCACACGGTAAAAATTATGCAGATGCCTTTCATTTGTAAAGCTGTCGTCAATGCCGTCGCTGCCTGCAAATACGGCGGCAGGAAGCTCACGGCTGAAGAAATAGCGAAATTCACTGCCGGCATTGGAATCGCATATAGATGTTGTAATATTTAAAAAGCACTGCTCATCCCACGGAATAGGCTCGGAATCAACTCCCGCCTTGTCAAATACAACGCATTTTCCGTCGCCAATATGAATGCCAAACCAAAAGTCCTTGGTAACCACCACGCCTATAAGTGTAGCACCATATGCAGACTGTACCTTTTCGCCCTTTGTATAGCGAGCCTTAGCCTTGTCGGACACCGCCTGCATTTCCTCCTCTGTAAAAGGATTTGCGGCAATATCCTCATCCACAAGAATATTCCAGTTAGTTACCACACTGCGTATAAACCAACGCATCTGCTCGCCGATTTGCTTGTCTGTTTTGCAGGCATTCAGTGCGTCAGCAAAGTTTTTGGCCTTGTTTTTCAAAAAGGTTTCTGTAGAATTCTCCTGTGGCTCCTCCGCCGAAGATGCAAACGCATTTTCTACACAGCGACAGAAGGCCTCTGCGGCAAACCGGCTTCCTCTGTCAGAACGGAAATAATCCTCACCGCCGTGTCCGTCCGAAACAACTGCCAGCGTATAGCCTTCCGCCTCTATGCTCATAGAATAATCCTGACAAACCGTTCCTTTTTTAATGTGGGACGCACCTATGCTTGTAAAATGAAAGCTGCGGTACATATTAATCACCAATTCCAATCCTCTTGATTTTCAGAGGAAACAGGAGTATTTGCAATTTCTACGCCCCCTACAGGATCCTCTGCAACGGTATTCTTAATAGCCTCAATTGTATCATTTTGTTTATTGGTTGCCTGGTCCACACCGCCCTTGCCTACACCGCTGGACTTTGAGCCTATCTGTGAGGCTGTAACGGAAACAAAACGAATCATCTTTGTAAGGGCCTCAGGAGTATGAACTGTAATTACGGCTTCCTTGTTACCGGTAAACTCAGCCAAAACATCCTTGTTGGCGTCGTCGCCTATAGCAACAGCTACCTTAATGGCTTTTTTAAACCAGTTGTTTTCCTTAAGCCTGCCAAGCTCTTTTTGGTATTCGTCGGTAGGCTCACCGTCGGACAGCAGAAAAATTGCCGGAGCAAAGGAGCCTGCCACATCACTCATAAAAGCCTTGCGGGAAAGCTTTTCATTCAGCATTTTGCACATTTCACCAAAGTCTGTTAAACCGTCAGCATTCAGATGATTCCATCTGAAATCTGCGGCATCCATAGGTGCCGGCGTTATCCAACGGGCACCGCTTGAAAATTCAAGTACGGCAATTTTAATTGCTGCGTCTGCGTTATCGCTTGAAAGCTTGCAAATTTCCGGAATAACCTCTTCTACTGCGGAATTCAGCGTTCCTATTTTGCTTCCGTCCATACTGCCCGATGTATCCACCAGAAAAAACAGCGTCATAGTTCTGCGTGCAACCTTTACCGCATTTTCGTATATACCTGCCATTGTAATTCCCTCCGAATCTAAAATTTTATTTACTGTATTCTATAATTCCGATACTGTTTGGAAAATGGATTGCTTTTATTGCCGTTATAGGAACAATCTGCCCCTTGGCAATGGGCTTAAGCGTACCGTCAAGCGTTTCTGCGTTCCACACTATATCGCTGACATTTCTAAGCCCCCACATCGCCGGATTTTTTGGATTTCGTTCTACCTTGCCTATAACCCGGGTAAAATCGTCACTGTCCTTATCAATATGACATCGGTACATTTTTACCCCCGGGAACAAAGCCAAGCCATATTTATGATTATGGCAGTTTAGAACAGGCGGCTTTGGTATCCTCCTGCCGCAGTTAATGCAGCTTGCATCGCCTGCAACATTAATAAAGGTTTCCGACCCGCAAGGACAGGTAATAATTGTATCACGAAGTCTTGTAAAGGCAAGCTGCCAGTCATTGTCTGTCATACGGGTTGTTTTCCCTGTCATAGCGTCTTTTGAAAGTGCCGTAATAAATTTATTTTGAATAAATTGCGGATACAGCGGCCAGAATTTTATGGCATTGGAATGAACTCCACGCACCGGTCTGTTACTATCGTCTGTAGGGTCATAAATAAATATAGGGTCTTTGCCGTAATACTTTAGCTCCAGCTCTTCGGTAAGGCAAGGTGCCTCCACAACACGCTTTCCCTCAAGAGGGTGGTCAAGAAACAGCAAACGGAACAGCACCACAGCCAAAGAAAATCGGTCTGTCATAACATCGGGGCGTTTTAGGTTGCGAACAACCTCCGGTGCCATATATCTGGCCTTTCCTGCAATTCCCAGACTTTCACCATATGGAGCAACATTGTCATTGTCGCAAATAAGAACATCTCCGTTTTCAGCGTCAATAAAAAAGTTGCCGTCATTCAAATCCTGATACGAAAAGCCGTTGCGGTGCAGCTCACGGAAGCCGTTGGTAATATTAAGTGCTGCATTAACCGCCGATGAAAGGGACTGAAAATGGGCCTTAGCCAAAAGAAAATCAGAGAATTCACGGTAATTCTTTGGGCGAAGCTCCATAATATAGCCAAAGCTGCCGTCTGCAGGCTGGGTAAGGTACAGCGGCCACAAAAAAGCCTTTGTGGGAGCTCCCTTATTTACATTATTTTCAAGATTTTGGTAAAATTTCTTTGGGTTTTGCACGGCTCCCTTATGATACCATTTTAGGGCGTATTCCTTACCGCCTATGGCAACACGGTAAACCACGCCTTGTCCCCCCTCGCCAAGCTTTTGGATAATTTCCGCATAAGAACCGTTGGCTAAAGGGATTTTATACCCTTTTGGATAATACTCTGCCATATTTTAATCTCCTTTCGCTTTGTACTAAACACTGTTAAAACATCAGACGGCAAGGGCAGCTAAAGCACCTGCTTTTATGCCTCTGCCTGAACAGCCGCACTGTCGTCAAAGCTGTAATCCTTTATCCACTCCACAGCCGGAGCATAACCTAACTGTGCGGCTTCTGCTATCCACTGTGCCGCTTCATTCATATCCTGAGGACGCTCTCTGCCAAGCTCATAGCAAATACCGAGCCGGTACATAGCATAGGGTCTCCCTGATTTTGCGGCCTTTATAAGCTTTCTCATTTTTTTACTTTTACTCATAGGTCTGCCCTCCTTTGGCATAGTAACCGCAGATATTTAATAAACTGCTTTCTTTCTTAAAAAACATCAAATCCAAAATGCTGCAAAACCTCGTTTATATCAAAAAAGTCATATACCCTTTTATCAATACAAAATGCAATTATTAGGTCGTAGTCATTGGCAGATGAAAGACTGTAACCGGCGGAAGACAACAGCAGGTCTGCCTCATCACGACTTAGCTCCAAAGCCAAGCAAAGGGCAATGACTATTTTTTTACTTGGAATATACTTCTCGTTACAGCGAATTTTAGAAAATAAGCGTCTGTCTATGCGAGCTTTTTTATATATGTCGCTGTCATGCTGTCCTGTACGGTCAATAAGCAGAAAAAGCCTTTCGTTAAAGGAAAGATTACGGTTAAACTGCAAATAAAAATCCACCTCGCCGGCATCAATATCCATTAACTTGAAGCTTGGCCGGCACAGCTTTTCTGCTTCTGTCTGCGTATCCTCACCGCCTCTTTCTATAAACAGTCTGCATTCCTGTATTAAACTCTCATTCAATTTTCTTCACCTGTCTTAAAATCCCTGTTTACATACAGCTATAATATAAACCTATATATAAAACAAGCCTTTTTGTTAATATCCGGATTTTATTAATCAAAATGGACGTTTGGATTCAAAATTATTTCAGATCTCCAGAACACACCGTACTCACTTAATAATTGGGTTTTTAAATCAATTCTTTCAAAGGTGTGCATTTTATCAGCTCCCGCCTCGTCCATTCTGCGTTCAACCTCATCAATAACCGACAAATATTTTTCGCTTAGCTCAATAGGATCATGCTTAATAGAAGGGTAGTATTTTGAAACCTCAGCTTCAATTTTTATGCGGCTGCTTTCCGGCAATATTTCTGACATTAGCGTAGATAAGTCTTTGCAGTCATCCTTTTTATAGTAATTGCGAAGTCTTAGCGCCCTGTAGTAATCATCGTCACAGCCTTCCTCTGTAAGTGAATATCGTTTATACAGCTCTGACCGTAGTTCCAATACCCTTTTGCACATTTCTTCGGCATAAAGCACTCGGCACATTTTTTCGTATGAACCTGCCAAATACCTAAGCACAGATATACTGTCAGTCAGTGTATCCTTATCGTAAGGCTGTTCGCTATCAAGATGATTTTTGACAATATCCTGCATTTCCTTTAAATACGGAGTGTCTTTGTATGTGGGTGCGGAATACTCATGCTCTTTCCCGTCCTCAATTTTCTGTAATAGCTCTACCAGTCGCTTTTCGTCCTTTTCTGTGTATGCCATATATACCTCCTAATCTGTCAGCGGTTTATGCTGTATGGTTCTGTAAATACGCCTTTTAAGGCATTTTTAATCCTTATTCCTTTGTATCAAAGCCCTTGTTTAATCTTTCTATTGCCTCCGGCATACCGGCATTGGCGGCAACTTCGCACATTGATTTTGCCTCTTCTGCAGTAATCCCTTCAACATTATGGTCCCACAGCACAGAAAATGCATAGCAGGAAAAGAGATTTCCCAGCTCCACTGATTTTCGCAAAAGGTCAATTCCCCTGTCGCAGTCCGGCTCACAGCCCTGACCAAATATGTACATCATTGCAAGCTGTCCCATAGCTCCACGGTGCCCAAGCTGGGCTGCCTTTGAAATGGAATTAAATGCAGAGTCCCAATAGCCGTTTGTAATTAATGTCATTCCCTCGGTGTACAGCATTTCGGCCCGTTCTTCCGGTGTTTGTTTTTTCTTTCTAAAAGGAAACAGTCCCATATTATATACCTCCAAATACACAGGGCAGTATTTCGGTAAGCACATACACTGCCACAGTTTTTATTCTAAAAATATTGTACCATACTATATTTATTTTTATGTCGCCTCGGCGATGACAAATTAGGTACTGCATACGCTTATTGTAATCACAGACTGCAAGACATTCATCTTGCAAGCATTATACCATAAAGTTTACTATTTTACAATAGAATACCGTAATTTTTTAATAATTATTCACAATTAGCCAACATAATTTGTAATATACATTAAGTATTAGCGCAATATTATTAATATTTTTTCATTTATTGCAATATTAAACACCGTATTAAGAAAAACTGCCTAAATATATTTTGACAGTTTATTAAAATATATTTATATTTTACAGTAACAACAAAAATAGGCTGTTATACTGATATTTCCCCAAGCGTTTGCTAAGGGTGCATATCATAATAACAGCCTTTTTCATACACATATAGATGTGTATGTGTATACATTATAATTTATATAGCCAAACTGTAGATTTCTGCTACCTCCTCTTTGCTGAATACCTTTGGTGCATTGTTAAGGTTGCCGGCGGATATTTTCATACAGTTGTCTGTCATCCACTGAACATCGTCCTGCACAATACCAAGGTCACCCAGCTTAACATCAAGGTCAATGGCTTTTAAGAATTTTCTGATGCTTTCGGCGCAGTCGGTTTCGTCTTTGCCGCCCAAAATTTTAGAAACCTCTGCAAACTTCTGCGGAAGTGCCGGTGCTAAGCGGTCAACTATAATAGGCGTAAGTGCCGCCAAGCCTCTGCCGTGCACAATATTTTTTAAGCCGGAGGCAGGGTGCTCCAATCCGTGTGCCGCAGAAACTCCGGCAGCACCTATTACCATACCGCCTAATGTAGCCGCCAGACTGACCGCCTCCCACGCCCTGTCGTTGTCATAGCTTTCCATAAGCATTGGCAAATTCCTTGCAATAAGCTTAATACCCAGCAGTGCCTGTGCGTCTGTAAGAGGATTTGCCTTTTTGGAGGTATATGCCTCAAGCGAATGCGTAAAGGCGTCAAAGCCTACCGAGCACAGAATATGCTTCGGCATAGTTTTCATAACCTGCGGGTCAATAATAGAAACAGCAGGTAAAATATTCATAGTGTACAGTGCTTTTTTGTCCTTTGTTATGGGGTTGGTTAAAACCGCAATTTGGTTTCCCTCACTGCCTGTTCCACAAGTTGTAGGTATTAAAATAATTGTCACAGCCTTTTTGCCCTGCTTCAGCCCAAATATATAATCCGATATATCCCCATCGTTATTCATACAAAAGGCTATGGCCTTGGCTGCGTCCATAATAGAGCCGCCGCCTACTCCTAAAACAACATCACAGCCCTCTGCCCTTGCAAGCTCTACCCCCTCGTACACCGTAGAGGTAAGCGGGTTTTGTGTAACCTTGTCAAAAACCACAAAGTCTACGCCGCTTTCTGTCAGCCTTGACACTACCCTGTCAAGAAGTCCCGACCTTTTTGTACTGCTGCCGCCTGTAACAACAAATGCCTTTTTGCCGTAATTCTTACATACCTCGCCTGCGAGCTCCGACTTTCCACTGCCAAACATAAGATTTACGGGAAGTGTATAATTAAAATCCATTAAAACTACCTACCTTTAAAAAATTATTGGGGCTTTGGCAAAGGTTTTATTCACCTCTGCCTGCCCCAAGCTTACAGTCCTGCGACTGTGTATGAAATAAAATTTAATTTACAATTACTTTTCCAGTGCCTTTACCGACTCGGCAATAATTTCAGCCGCCTTGTCGCAGTGCTCCTCTGTAAGAATAAGCGGCGGCACCATACGGATAATGTTACTGCCTATAGCCGTAACAATCAGCCTTCTGTTAAAGCATTCGTGCTTAATATCTACTGAATTATAGCCGTCTTCAAATTCAACGCCTATGAACAGTCCCAAGCCACGAACATCCTTAACATGAGGAACAACCTCTCTTAGCTTTTTTCTGAAGTATTCGCCCATTTTCTTTGCGTTGCCGGCTAAATCTCTGTCCAGCAGCTCGCCTATTTGTGCCAGTGAAGCCGCACAGGCTACAGGGTTGCCGCTGTATGTACTTCCGTGAGAGCCGCTTGTAAACGCCTTTGCCACCTCGTCTGTAGCACAAATGGCACCTATTGGCAAGCCGCCGCCCATAGCCTTTGCCATCGATACAATATCAGGCTTGATACCGTAGTTCATATACGCCATAATTTCACCTGTTCTGCACCAGCCTGCCTGTACCTCATCAAGGCAAAGCAGCAAGCCACGCTCGTCACACAGCTTTCTTAAGCCTGTCATAAATTCCTTTGTAGCCGGGTGTACGCCGCCCTCGCCCTGTACAGGCTCAATCATAATTGCAATGGTATTTTCCGTAATTGCGTCCTCAAAAGCCTTTAGGTTGTTGAACTCAGCATACTTAAAGCCCGGCGTCATAGGGCCAAAGCCCTTTTGAATTGCCGTTTCAGGCTGACCTGTAGCCGACATAGAGCCAAAGCTTCTGCCGTGGAAGCCCATTTTAGCAGTAACAATTTCGTATTTGTCAGGGCCGTATTTGTCTACGCCATACTTTCTGGCAAGCTTAATCATAGCCTCATTTGCCTCTGTACCGGAGTTTTGGTAGTAAATTTTGTCCATACCGATAGTTTCGCAAATTTTCTTTGCAAGCAATGCCTGCGGAATTGTGTACGGGTAGTTGAAGGTATGAATCAAATCTGCCGCCTGTGACTGAATAGCCGCAACAACCTTTTCGTTACAGTTGCCGGTACTGTTTACCGCAATACCTGCGTAAAAGTCAAGGTAGGCATTGCCCTTTTCATCGTACAAATACATACCCTTTCCGGTTTCGGCAATAAAGTCAAAACGCTCGTAGGTTTCAATCATATATTTCTTTACTAAGCCCTTTAGTTCTTCTGCTGTAAGTCCTGTTTCACTGAGTTTCATAATAAATTCCTCCAAAGCTTATAATTTCTTTATTCCAAGATAGTCCATCTTTATTTTTACATAGCTTTCTATCAGCTTTACACACTGCTCTACTCCAACCTTTTCACTGTTAAGAGTAAGGTCGTAGTTAATAGGGTTTGTCCAGTAGTTGCCCTTTGTGTAATACTTGTAGTAGTTGGCACGGTACTTGTCTGTTTGAACTATGTTTTTTTCTGCCACAGCCTCGTTTACCTGCATACGCTCCATTGTTCGTTTCAGGCAGAAATCACGAGGTGCTTCAATATAAAGGCTTATTACATTGTCCTTGCCTCTTAATATCCAGTCGGCACATTTGCCTACTATTACGCAGGACTGAGTTGCCGCAAGCTCCTCTATAATTTTCCTTTGGTATTCAAACAGTGTATCGTCCGATACAAACTTGCCCTTAGTAATGTAGCTTCTGGCTCTTGGCAAGCCCTTCATAAAAGCCGCAAAGCCGCCTTTTTCTCTTACCCTTTCGTTTACCTCGTTAAAAAGCTCCTCATCAAGTCCGCTTAGCTGTGAGGCAAGTGTAAGAATTCGGTTTTCATAACAGGATATTCCCAAATCCTTTGCAACTCTTGAGGCAATTTCCTTACCGCCGCTGCCAAAGCCACGGGCAACAGTAATAACAATATTATCCATTTGCCACAGCCTCCGTTTTTTCTGTTTGATCCTTTAAAAATCTTGAAAGAAATTCTCGTGTTCGTGGGTTCTTTGGGCTGTAGAAAAGCTCATGCGGAGGTGCGTCCTCTACAATATAGCCTCTGTCCATAAAGATTGTTCGTGTAGAAACATCTCTTGCAAATGCCATTTCGTGTGTAACTATAATCATAGTAAGTCCTGTATGGGCAAGCTCCTTCATTACATTCAGAACATCTCCTACCATTTCAGGGTCAAGGGCTGAGGTTGGCTCGTCAAAGAGCAGTACCTCAGGATTCATACAAAGTGCCCTTGCGATGGCGACACGCTGCTTTTGTCCGCCGGAAAGCTGTGACGGATAGGCGTTAATGTACGGTGCCATACCTACAGACTTTAAATTTTTAATAGCTCTTTCAAATGCTTCTTTTTTTGATTCGTGCAGTACGGTTGTAACTGCAAGCATACAATTTTTAAGAACCGTCATATTTTCAAAAAGGTTAAAGGACTGAAACACCATACCTACCCTGGAGCGGTATTCGTTTATTTCCCTCTGCTTTTCCTCAACCTCCTTGCCGTTGAAGTAAATTTTGCCGTCTGTTTGCTGCTCCAGCTTGTTTATGCAGCGAAGCAAAGTAGATTTACCCGAGCCTGACGAGCCTACAATGCATATAACCTCGCCCTTTGACACGGCAAAGTCAATTTTACGCAAAACCTGGTGGTCACCAAAGGATTTGCTTAAATTTTCTATAGAAATAACCTTATCGGCGGTTTTTTCTGACATAACCTATCCCTCCTTATGCTGTGCCTTCCATATATTCCACTGCAAGTGTATAAGCCTTTTTCTTTGCAAGCCTCTTTTCCAAAAGCAGGAACAAACGGTTCAGTACAAAACAAATTACAAAGTAAATAATGGCAATTACCAGGTAAGACTCAAAATATTTGTAATATGTGCCGCCGGCCGTTTTTGCAACAAGGAACAGCTCCGACACGCCTATAACATTTAACACTGAAGTCATTTTTAGGTTTGTAAGGAATGTATTTACCATTTCAGGCACAACATTTTTAAATGCCTGCGGCAGCACCACTCTAAACATTGTAAGCATAGGCGACATACCAAGTGACCAAGCACCCTCTTTTTGTCCCTTGTCAACGGAGTTTATGCCGCCTCTTACTGTTTCTGCCATATATGCACCGGTATTTAATACTACAACCAAAATACCTGCAAATGCCGGAGAAATCTTAATATCTGCCTGAAGCATACCATAGTAGACGATCATACCCTGTACAATCATTGGTGTACCTCTGAAAATTTCTACATATACTACGCAGACAATCTTAACTGCTCTCATAACAATACGCTTGACAATGTTGTCCTGCTTGTTAATTTTAATATCCTGAACCATACCTACCAGGTAGCCCAGTATAAAGCCAAAAAAAGTACCGATTACGGCAATATATAATGTAGTCCATAGTCCCTCAAGGAACATAAGCTTGTATTCGTTGGCAAGATATACAATCCATTCTAAAATGTTACTAGGATCAGTAAAATTCATACTTTATTCTCCCCTTTACTAAAAGCTTTCTTGAACACCTGTGGCTGCCGTAAAGGCAACCACAGGACCAGTTGTCATATTTTTATGTTGGTTAAGCTGCCGGCTGAGCTGCTATAGCCTCCTCCATAAGCTTGTCCATATCGTCCTTATTGTTCCAGCCAATGTCATCCATTGCCTTCTGAATTTTATCTCTAAACTCTGTATCGTCCTTTCTTGTAGCTATACAAACATTTGTCATTTCCTGGTCGTTCTTAAAGGCGTCGTCCTTGTCCGGCTTAATCATCTTTAAATCCTTATTTGTAAGCAAAGCCGACTCTGCTGTAGGTACATCAATAACCGCTACATCTGCAACGCCGTTTGAAACCGCCATAAATACCTCACCGGTTGTTTCATAGTTTGAACCAAGCACGCCGTCCGGAATTTGATCCAGCAAATCAACCCAGCCTGTACCAAGCTGTGTAGTTACCTTTACATTCTTGCCCTTTAGCTGTGACAGGCCTGTAACGGAGGCAAGGTCTGAATCTGCCTTTACAACTATGCAGTTATCTCTGTAGTAATAAGGCTCTGTAAACGAGTAGGATTTTTCTCTTTTAGCTGTTTTTCCCATACCGGCTATAATACAGTCATATTCTCCGGAATCCATTCCAAGTCCGATTGAATCCCATTCAACCTTATGTACCTCCAGCTCCATACCAAGCTGGTCTGCTATCTTTTTAGCTACCATAACATCATATCCATAGGCATATGTGTTCTGGCCATATATCTTTACAGCCTTGTCGCCGTTTGGAACGGTTTCAGTTGACTGTGTCCAGTTAAACGGTGCATAGGCACATTCCATACCTACCCTAAGCACCTTTTTACTTGCTGTGTCTGTAGTTGCGGCTGAGCTGCTTTCATTAGATGAGGCCGAAGTATCTGCGCCTCCGCAGCCTGCAAGCATTGTTATGCTTAAACAACTTACCATTGCCATTGCCATTACTTTTTTGATTGTTCTTTTCATTTCTGTCCTCTCCTTATTAATTAATAATAATGATAAAGGCGTCACTTTCAAAATGCTGTCTGCCAACATTTCTAAGTGACGCCCTTGTCGCTGTTTTTTGGGGCTTAAGCCCATGCTTTCTATACCATAAAAAAGTAAGTCTTTAGGGCTGTAGCACAAACTAATTAAACATATCTACAGGAAAAGGCTTTTCTGTAAACAAAAAAGTCACTTTAAAGTATATCGCACATAATAGCTGCGATTTCTTCAAAAGTGACGCCTTTGTCTGATTAGCTTGCATAGCCAAGATGTATTTTCTGTTTGGTATGGGTATACTATAGCACTTGCTGTCGAATTTTGCAAGTGCATTATGTAATTTATGCTAAAGTTTGTAAATTGATTACCAACAGAATTTACCAGCCTCTGTTATTTATATTAAATTTTACAAATCAGCAGTTCATAGCTTTGTTTCGCAGCTTAAATAAATTAAACTACAGCACAAAATATATTCTTATGTTTCTGTTGCTTTAATTTATTTTTGTGCCTGCATTCACCTCCGGCTTAAAAAATGTCATCAAATGCAAGCATATATACTCCTGTGCTGTGTTGAAAAACAGCGAAATCGCAAGCATTAAAAACTTGCTGATACAAATTTTAGCACGCCTTTTTGCAGACTGTTATTGAAAAACTCATAATTTTATGCTATAATTTGGTTAATTAATCAATTAGTTATTAAAGGAGTCGGCATATATGAGAACAACAGAGCAGCACAACGCACGCAAATGCGAAATAATGGAAAAATGCTTTGAATGCTATGCTGAAAACGGTTTAACAGGTACGGGCATTAAGGCTTTGGCAGCGGCGTGCGGCTGCACAACGGGAAACCTGTATTCTTACTTCAGCAGTGTGGATGAGCTTATTATCGAATCAACGGCATACTGTATGGAGCAGGTTGAGGACGATTTTATGAAAAAAGCCCCAACCGACCCAAAGGATGTTGTGCGATTTGTGAAAGAGGTTCCTTATTGGACTGCACGAAAGCACGGCAAAAAATATAGGCTGATGTATCAAATATACACCCATCCGAAATATATTGAACACGGCAAAAAATTTTTTGAGGGCGTCAACAAGCGTTATACCGAGTATGCAAAGCTGCTTGAGCCAAAGATAGGAATCCCCTATACGACAATCACACCGCTGATTTTTATATTCGTCCGAGCCTGTGTACACTACGCTATGTTTGAGGACGAATATTACCTGCAATCCCAGATGGAGGTCTTAAAGCAGGGCGTCGCCCTGTTTGCAGATAAATACCGCTCACAATACTTGAACGGAGGTAATGCAATATGAAAAAACGAATATTCAGCATCCTGCTCACCTTATGTATGGTGCTGTGCATTGTGCCTACAAACGTGTTTGCCGCAGAAGGCACAGGCACGCAGTACCAGGCCATACACTTTAACACAAAGCCGTTAAGCAGTCCCACAAGGGTTCAAAACGGCAAAAATATCCATTTTATGCCAAACAGCTATATCTACTTTGGCAACAACGGCAACAACCCAATTAAGTGGAGGGTACTGGACACCGACAAGTCCAATGACGGCAAAAGAAACGGAATGTTCATGCTGTCGGAAAATCTTCTTGATGGTAATGTGAAGTATGATTATATTCATGGCGGAAGTGAATATAACGGCAGTGACGCACAACAGTGGTGCAAAGATTTTGCGGCAAACAGCAACAATTTTTCCGGTCTGGAGCAAGAGGCTATGCTTCCGGTCGAAAAAACCGATAATGTCGAAAGGAATTTATTCGACTACACCTGGGACAAATGCAGCTTGACCAATGCGGACAAAATGTTTTTCCCCTCAATTCGGGAAGTAATCGACTACATCGGAAATTATGATAAGGCTCCCGGTTTTATTGCCACCGATACCTCGGGAAATAAAGGTGCATGGTGGCTTCGTTCCCATCCAACGGTTTTCACACAGGCCGCAGGCCTGATTTTTGACACGGGCTTTGTTGACGTTGATAATGTTAACACGCTCCACTCGGCACGCCCGGCCTTCAATTTAAACAAGAACGATATAAGGTTCATATCGGCTGCGGCAGGAGGTAAATCGGTCGAGGACACCGATGGAGGGCTGGCGGAAATTCCCGCATACAGCGGCAACGAATGGAAGCTTACCCTTTACGACAGCAGCCGCAGAGATTTTCGGGTTTCGACCAGTGCCGTTTCGGTGACTCCCGACGGCGGAGAGATCAGTATTAATTACAATGATGCAAAAACCGGCAATAACGAATATATTTCGGCCATACTTTTCGGCCAGGACGGCAATGTGAAATATTACGGACGCAGTAGTACATCTGTCTTTTCCAGCAACGGCAGCAAAACTTTTCGGATACCTGCGGGCCTTGCTGAAGGCGAATATAACTTTTCGGTATTTTCAGAGCAGTATAACGGCGACTATAAGACCGATTACATCGGCAATTTATTCAGCGTTCGGTTTACGGTGGAGAAAAATCCAGAAGAGCAATTTAACCTTGCCACCGGCGAGAGATATTATTTTGACCTTTCGGCTTTTGACATTCCCGGTCAAACTAACGAAGAGCTGCCCGAAAGCACCCTTCATTATGTGCCCTTCATATATGCGGGAACGGTCAATTCCTATGTTCTGACGACTGAAGCCTACATGGTTGCAGGAAGCTCCGAATATGCTTCAAGGATAACCGATCCTTCCTTAAGTTCATATGGATATACCTATCCTCACAGTTTGTTTATTGCCGAACATTCTGTAAAGACATGGGTCCGTTGGAGTGAGCTTAGCATGGCAGGGGACTATATATACGGCAAGGATTATCAAAGCGGCGGTATAGATTATAACCTGCGTGCACCGACAGTGGGAAGCAGAGGCAATAATAACGGTGCAGCACCCCTAAGAAACGAATGGGACAGGATCCTTGACAAAAACAGCAAATTCATTAGGAATTGGCAGGAATATGCTTCATGGGGGCAGGATACCTGCTACTCTCACCCGTATGAAAAGAATCACAGCTTACGGCGTGGAGATCATCGCAGCTCGCCACGCAATATAATCGATGATTTTGTATGCAACAAGGGTTGTTCTTACAGACCTGTTCTTGAAATCAAAAACGCAGACGCACTTGGAAAAAACGGACTTAGAGCCGTTACCCTTAACCTTAACGGAACCACCCTCGGCGGCGAGGAAAAAATAAAAATTGCCGTCCAAAGCAACGGAAGCTTTGCCGCTCCCACAAGCGATGGACTTACCCATCCCTACGGCAACAGCACAGGCTACTTTGCATGGCTGGGAGATAACAACAGGATTTATGCCCCGGGAGAAAGCGTACCGGCACATGTTACATCTCTTACGGCACAGTGGGTAAAACCCGAGGAATTTTATTTGGAATATGGAGTGGGAGATACATATTATTTCGACCTGTCGGGAGAGAATATCCCCGGCACGGTGGACAGCGATCTGCCCGACACCTCTCTTCATTATGTACCCTTCACCTATGTGGGTACCATAGAGGCCTATAAGTTAAAATCCTCTTCAACGGGCGTGGTGGAGGCGGCCGAGATTGCTTCTAAGGCCGATGATCCCGAGTCGATATACGGCTATACTCAGCTCCATAGTTTATTTATAGCCAACTACACCTTAACAAACAAGGTTAGTTGGAAGGAGCTTGACCAAAATGGACTTATTTTCGGCAGGAATTACGCTTCAAACGGCATTAACTACACCCTGCGTGCTCCTTCAATGGGAAGCACCGTTGATACCACAAACGGGAAAATTTTCCCAACAAACAACGAGTGGGATCAGATACTTGCAAAAGCCCCTTGGTATATCAAAAATATGCAGATAAAAAGCGACCTGTTTTTATATTGGGGACAAGACACCCGTTATAACAATTACGGTTACGAATACATGATGCTCCGCTACGAAAAATTAACCTCCAATTTGGAAAAAGATAATGTGACCGACGGTGCATACCGTCCCGTGCTTGAAGTGCAGAATGTTGATGCTCTCGGTAAGAACGGTCTTAAAGAAGTGATCCTTTACCTTGGCGATTATTACTTTAACGATAGAAGAGGCATTAACCTTATGGTCAAAAACGGCGAAAGCTTCACAGCCCCATCTATCGATGGACTGTCCCTTACAGATAGCGTTTCTGAAGGTGTAACGCAGTGGTGGGAAGACGAAGGCGGGAACCTTTACAAGCCCGGTGACACCGTACCGGCAAGCGTTGAATTTCTTTCGCTCACCCACCGGTATGATGTCACTTATCTGCCCGGTGCATACGGCACAGGAGATACCGTGACCGATGCTAAGTTCAACGGTTTTTATCCTCTCCGTCTGCGAGACGCTTTGTTTACCCGCCCGGGCTACACACAGACCGGCTGGGCAACAACAGACGGTGGTGAAAGGGTATACGGTTTAAAGGATTATTATTACGCAAATGAGGTACTGACGCTCTATCCCGTATGGAGTCCCAACAGCTACACAATAACCTTTGATACCGACGGCGGCAGTGAGATTTCTCCTATCACACAGGATTACGGCTCTGAAATTACCGCCCCTGCCAATCCGTCAAAAACCGGCTATACCTTTGTTGGTTGGGATAAGGAAATTCCGACAGCTATGCCTGCGGAAAATATAACAATTAAGGCACAGTGGAAGGCCAACAGCTACACAATAACCTTTGATACCGACGGCGGCAGTGAGATCTCTCCTATCACACAGGATTACGGCTCCGAAATTACCGCCCCTGCCAATCCGTCAAAAACCGGCTGTACCTTTGTTGGTTGGGATAAGGAAATTCCGACAGCTATGCCTGCGGAGAATATAACAATTAAGGCACAGTGGAAAGCCAACAGCTACACAATAACCTTTGATACCGACGGCGGCTCTAAGGTCGAAAGCAAAACACTAAGCTGGAACGATAAGGTGCTTGACGGCGTTGCCGAGCCTATAAGAAACGGCTATAGCTTTATCGGTTGGAAATACATTGATTACATTGTTTATGCCGATACTGTTTATGCCGAGCTTGCGGCAGACGACAGCGTAAACGGTATTACCCTAAAGGCTGAGTGGCGTGATGTTGAAAAACCGTCAGGTGAAATCATCGTAAGCACGAACAGATGGAACAAGCTCCTGAATGACATCACCTTTGGACTGTTCTTTAAGGAAACTCAGATGGTTACTGTCAACGCAGCCGATAACAGCGGCGAGAAGGTCAAGATTGAATACCTGCTGTCAAATCGAGAGATAACCGAAAGCGAGCTTGCAGACGCAGGCTTCACCGAGTATGACGGCTCCTTTAGCATTGCTCCCGATAACGAGTATATTATATATGTAAGGCTAAGCGACACTGAGGGAAATATCCGACATATCTGTTCGGACGGTATAGTGCTTGACGGTACCGCCCCTGCGATCAACGGAGTTGAGAACGGTAAAACCTACTGCGAAGCACAGACGGTCAAAATCAATGAAAAATATGTCAGCACTGTCACTGTAAACGGAATGGCGGTTGCTCTTGATGAGCAAGACCGCTTTGTTCTCTCCCCGACAGAGCGGGAGCAGACAATTATTGTTACCGACAAAGCGGGCAACACCTCAGAAATAACCGTTACGGTCAATAGCGGGCATACTTACGGCGATTGGTCATCAAACAGCGACGGCACGCATACACGCAGGTGCGGCGTAGACGGTTGTCAAGCAGGCGTAGAAACGAAGAACTGCACCGACGCAGATAAAAACCACAGATGTGATATATGCGGTTATATAATCAGCGAGTGTACCGATACCGACAAAAACAACATTTGTGACTACTGCGGTAAGGCTATCTCCGAGCAGGAGGACGAGGTCAAAGACCACACCTGCACAGATAAAGACAAAAACAACATCTGCGACTACTGCGGTAAGGCTATCGCCAAGCATGAGGACGAGGTCAAAGACCATACCTGCACAGATAAAGATAAAAACCACATCTGCGACTACTGCGGTAAAGCTATCTCCGAGCATGAGGACGAGGAAAAAGACCACACCTGCACAGATAAAGATAAAAACCACATCTGCGACTATTGCGGTAAAGCTATCTCCGAGCATGAGGACGAGGTCAAAGAAATCAAAAAAGCAAACACAGCAGCAGAGAGGCTGCCGGACGCTCCGAGGTCTCCTAAAACCGGCGATAACAACAGCCTCATACTGTGGATTGCATTGCTGTTCATCAGCGGCGGCACTGTTATAAACACAACAGTTGTCACCAAAAAGAAAAGACACAACAATTAACAAAACGGTTTAATTCACACAGCGGCTGTCGGAAACGACAGCTGCTTTTTTATTTTGGAAAAGCCGCACTTGCGGCTAAGCCGAATTTATGCTTAACGGTGAGGTGCCGCATTATCATTTTGCCGCAATTATTTTCGTGTATAGTCAGCCGTACAAGCTGAAATGAGGCTGTCGCAGAATGTGAAATTCTGCAACAGCCTCATTGTAACAGCTATAATATTTCAAGTAAAAAGCAGCTGATTATTTATATCAATACTGTGCACCATACTGCTCCAGATAACTTTTCATAGAGTCTAAGTACTCCTTACCCTCAATAACGCCGCTTTCAATAGCACCGATAATGTCTTTAATAGTAACAATAGAGTAAACCCTTACGCCAAACTCGTCATAGGCTGACTGCACTGCACTTTTGTCGCTGTCAAGGGCTTTTTCCATACGGTCAACAGTAATAACCATACCTGTTACATTAACATCGGCAGCTGATTTCAGCTTTGGCAGCACCTCTCTTAAGGCCTTGCCGGAGGTCATAACATCGTCTATTACAACTACCTTTTCGCCGTCTGTTAAGGCTCTGCCTACAAATGTGCCGCCCTCGCCGTGGTCTTTAGCTTCTTTTCTGTCAAAGCAATAATTTACACTTGTGCCGAACTTATTAAACAACGCAACCGTAGCACTTACTGCAAGAGGTATGCCCTTGTATGCCGGACCAAACAGGGTTTCAACAGCAATGTTGTTGTCCTTTATACACTCTGCATAATATTCGCCGAGCTTTGCAAGCTGTGCACCTGTTTTGTAGTTGCCCGCATTAATAAAATACGGTGCCTTTCTTCCGCTTTTCAGAGTAAATTCTCCAAAGGTAAGCACGCCGCTGTCAACCATAAACTTAATAAAGCTTTCTTTATATGTCATTGCCAAACAATCCTTTCAATGCTGTATTTCTTACATTATACCACAACAAACCGTCATTTTTCAAGAGCAGACACCGCCTTACATATTACGCATATATTTTAAATTTTATAGATAAATTTAAACAAATTTTATTAATCGCTTGAAAATTAACTATTAGTTTGTTATAATTGGTTTGTAATCCAATTATAAATTAGAAAGGAGAATGCCTATTGGCAAGAAGATACGACAGTGAAAACGCAAAGAGAAGAATACTTTCAGCCTGCGTGAAGCTATTTATAGAGCAGGGCTACAGTCAAACCACTATGTCGGACATTTTGTCCCTTGCAGATGTGTCAGCCGGCACATTTCAAAATATTTTTCGCACAAAGGACGGCGTATTAATGGAGCTTGTTCAGTTTATGTTTGAAAATCAGTTTGACTTTGCCAATAAAATTATAGACAAAACAGGTACTGCCGCAAGTGCCGTTATGCTTTATGCAACAGAAACAGCTATTCAGCTAACCATTGCAGAGCTAAACGAAAATTTGCGTGAAATTTATATTGAAGCATATACCTACAAGGAAACAGCCGAATATATACACCGACAAACATCAAAAAAGCTGTACGAAATTTTCGGCTCCTACCTCCCTAACTACAGCGAAAGTGACTTTTACGAGCTGGAAATAGGCTCGGCAGGAATTATGAGGGGATATATGGCAAGGCCCTGCGACATATATTTTACACTTGAAAAAAAGCTTGAGCGTTTTTTAACAATGAGTATGAGTGCATATTCAATTCCTAACGAGGAACGGCAGGCGGCACTGAGCTATATAATGAATATAGATATAAAAAATACTGCAAATATGGTTATGCAGTATTTGTTTAAATCACTGGCAATGAAATTTGACTTTTCACTTACAAGGTAAAAACGGAACGGAGAATATAATATGAAAAAGGCAATTAAATGGACTCTTGTATCTATATTGGCACTGCTTATTGCTGCAATAATCACATTTGTATGCATATATTTTACAAGACTCCAAACCATATCAACTATTGAGAAAATAACAAACTACAATGAGTATAACCTGTACCGTATGGATATTAAGTATGATTACAGCCTTGACAATGTTATTAATTACGGTATTGACGACACACAGTCCCTTGTGGACGCTATAGTTAAAGAATCACTGCCGCTGCTGCCTATACATATGGATGTACCGGACTTCGGATGCAGTGCATTTTCTATTAAAGATACCGACAGCAATGTACTTATGGGCAGAAACTATGACTTTAAAAACGATTCATCGTCTATGCTGCTTTACTGTACACCAAAGGACGGCTACAAGTCGGTAGCATTTGCTGCACTGGACAATATATCAGCAAACGCCGCCGACAGCAGCATTAAAAGCAAGCTTGCATGCCTTACGGCACCCTTTGTATGCCTTGACGGTATGAACGAAAAGGGCGTATCCATAGCGGTTCTTACTCTTGACAGTGAGCCTACCCACCAAAAAACAGGCAAGCCTGCCATTGCAACCTCTTTGGCTATTCGCCTTGTACTTGATAAGGCAGACACCACCGAAAAGGCCATTGAACTGCTAAAGCAATATGATATGTTTGCAAGTGCCGGCAGGGATTATCACTTTTACATTACCGATGCCTCCGGCGACGGCAGAGTTGTAGAGTACGATTGCGACAGCAAAGCAAGAGAGCTTGTTGCAACGCCTGTGCGAACAGTTACAAATTTCTTTGAAATCTACAACGATAAGGTTTTGCCTAACCAAAAAAACGGTAATTACGGTCACGGTAAGGAACGCTACGAAAAAATTGAAACAATTTTCAATAAAAACAAAGGCACATACACAACCGACATTGCATGGGATGCCTTAAAGTCGGCTTCTCAGCTGCCAACGGAAGGAGATGTTACAAGTAATACACAGTGGTCTATCGTTTACAATGATACCGATTTAACCGCACAGGTGGTTATTCGCAGAGACTGGAACACCATAACTGCCTATGACCTAAAAAACAATGCTATAAAGAAATAAAGCTCAAGAGCTTTATTAAAACACTGCACAAGGAGATGAGGTAATATGAAAAAAAGAATAATTTCCGCAGCAATGGCACTTATAATGAGTGCTTGTATGCTGCCTACAGGAATACTTACAGGGGCCGCTTATGACGAGGAGCCTGCAGAAAGCCTGGAAGCCATAAACGACAGAATTAAAAATTCCGCCGAAAGCTTTTATGAAACATCGGCAGCAGAAAATGCGGACTGGAAATCAACCACCGCCAATATTATAAGCGGTGCTATGTCTAAAATACCGGTTGAAGGCACGCCTGCCAAAATAGGAGTTTGGGTTGGTCAAAAGTTTTTGGATAATCTGGTTAATTCATCAAAGCCTGACGACACAGAACAGATTTTATCGGCTATAAACACATTAAATCAACAAAATCAAACCGCACTGCTTAAGCTCGACCAACTAAGTACGCTTGTAAAGGACCAGGCAAAGCTTAATGCTATTAACCATTATTACAACGGCAACAATGTTCTGTTTTCAAAAACAAAATTATATATTGCCGATTTACAAAACACCGAAGGTCTTACTGACAAGCAAATAGAAGAAAACCGTAGGAACACCCTGGTGTGGTCTATTGGTGACACAACAAATATTAAAGAGCTTAACTTTGCCGAAAAGTCGTATTTTGACCAAGAAGTATCTTCTTTGGGAGAAAAGCTGCAAGATACGGTTTACTTAATCGACGGCAGCTGCTCCCCGCTGGATTTAATGAACAACTATTCTCTGCAGCATTTTAAATGGGAGCACCAGGGCTATGAAATGCGTGAAAAATACTGGTCATCACTTGCTAATCTTTATATGACATCGGCAAACATTATGTATGCATCACTAAATGCAAGAATTGAAGTATATGAAGATGTATACGGCAAAGGCTCTGCTAATCTGCTCCGTGGAAAGCTTAAAATTTTGTTAGACACCAATAAGGAAATTAAAAGCCTTGCAGAGCAAACAGCCGTTACGAGGCTGCCCGATAATTTACGCCGCTACCAGGTTCCGGGGCATGAAATAACCCTTTGCAGAGAGGCAAGAAAGCAAACCCTGCCTTACCTTAACGCAGGCCCAAACGATTTTAAATGTCCCGATGGCAGAAAAACCAATAAACACTGGGATTCGTTCTATATGTATACAGATAAGAACAAAAACACCTATGAAGCATTGTCCGAAAAGTATTATAAAGATATTTATAACGACTATAATCCAAAAGGCTCAACAGAAAGAGTTTCGCTATATGATATTTTCTTCTCCTCAGAAAACGGAGATTTTATCAAACCGAAAGAAAGTAGAGGCTCTATGGACTGGATGTTCGTTACCAACGACATTAAAACCGTATATTCACAGTCCAAAACTATTTTCGGTCAGGTTACAAATGAATACTGGACTGTAGCAGATGTGCTTTTAAATTCAAAGGACTGCAGCTATGTTGAATGGCGCCATGGCGGTGATAAAAAAATGCAGCTTAACAACAGATACAGCATTATTGCCAGAATGTCAGACGGCAGCCGTTTTTACACCTATATTCCTAAGGAATACTGCGACAGCTTTATTATGGTTATGCAGGCAGAAAACCCGTCTAACTCCTTACCGGGAAGCGGCTCAGGTCAGGAGGTAGTTGAAGTAACCGTAGATGATACACCGGCACCTACATCTGCACCTACATCAACACCTACAGAGCATACTCATAGCCTTGAGTGGAAAACCGACCAAAGCCCTACAAATGAATCTACAGGGGTTAAGCACCTTGAGTGTACAGTATGCGGACTAAAGGAAGAAGCCGTAACAATTCCTAAGCTTACAGATGACAATGCATCTCAAAGCACCTCAAGCACAGTAAAATCTCCAAAAACAGGCAGCAATAGCTGCATTGTTGTTCCTGCCGCACTGCTTGCAGCCTCAGCCGCTGTCCTTGCCGCAGGCTGTGCCAGAAAGAGTCGTAAAGTAAAATAAGCCTTAGCGGCTCTATAATAAAAGTTGGAGCAAGGAAAAAACTACAAAACAAATTATAAATAAAACCGCTCTCTTTCAAGCAATAGCCCCAAAATAAAAAGCTTGAAAGGAAGTTTTTTAAGAAACATCATTGCCCGCAGTTCCTGTGAAAAGTAGGAAACTGCGGGCAATGTTATGTTTTTAATATTCTGTATTAATTTTTTGTCTGTATTATTTAAGAAAAACTTTTTAGATTTGCGGCAGAAAATATAAAGCCTGTATAAAGTTGAAACTGTAAATGCCGCAAATACTGCTGTTAATACCATAAATTCAAACAGATATTATTCCTTTTTTAACTCCTCCCACTGTGGCCCAAGCTCCAAAGAGCCGTCCTTTGAGCCCACAAAAGTATCTCCGTTACGGTATATATGCTCATAAGCCACATCGGCTTGGTAGCCTTACTCCCTTAACATTTTTTCTCTTTTCCAAATCGCCTCGTCCATAATCTCTCGCTGTACTTTGCGAATCGTGTCCCAGTGAATACCGGTCAATTCCTGTATTGCTTTGATGGATATTTTTTGCTGCAAAAAGCCCTTGATCCAGTTTGCTGCTCGGTATGTTATCCGTGTTCCGGGATATTTGAAAGGTATTTCTTCTGTAAATGTTTCGTGGCAACAGTTGCATTGATATCTATGGATAAAGAAGTTCCATATGTGTGTAGTACCTCTCCATATTGGAATATCTTTGAGTTTGACTTGTCCGTTTTCATAAATATACAACACTGCCTCCACAATAAGGACAACGGACTGTCTGCGTTGATTTTACGCTTTCCAGAAACAGTACGCTTTTATCTTTATTAGGGCTGATTCCTATATGTGTTCCTTTAAATCATTGACTTTCAAATTCAACCTTGATATCATCTAAATAGAGCATAGGTTTCTCTTCTTCATTGTTTGTCTTGTCAACTACAATTTTGGAGCTTCCTATTCTCTTTTTCAATATTTATTTTTAATTATCCCACATTTTTCCGTGATGAGGGAAAATTATTGCAATTATGATTATTATTTATAAATATAAAATAAAAAAGGAAAAGGTGGAAATATCTATGGCAAACGAAAAAAAAATGATTGTTACTGATTTGGATGGAACTTTATTAAAGAATGATAAGACAATTTCAAAGAACACAATTGAAGCTATAAATGAGCTTAGAATGAGAGGTCATAAGTTTGTTATTGCAACAGCACGTCCATTGAGAGCAGCAAAAAAATTTCTTGAAAGTGTAGAAACAGATGCTGGGATTTATCATAATGGTGCCCTTATCTATAAGTTAGGGGAGAAGATGGATGGATTTCAAATTGATAGCGTGAAAAAGCTAGTTGACCAAGTATTAAATAAATACCCGAAAGCTTCGATTGCAGTTGAATCGGATGATGTTTTATACTCCAACTTTAATGTTGAACATTTATGGCCTGGAACGGATTACATTATAACAGCAGCAGATTTTGCAGAGCTGGAAGGAAAAAAGGCAGACAAAGTTATAATAGAGGTTTCTTCGATGAAAGATATGGAGAGGTATAAAGAATTTTTGTCGGATGACTTATATATCCAATTGTCTGAGAACAAAATAGGAATGATTATGAAGAAGAATGCGACAAAAAGTAATGGTATTATATTCTTGGCACAAAGTTATGGAATAAACATAGATGATGTAATCTGTTTTGGAGACGATTATAACGACATAGATATGCTGACTTTATGTGGAACTGGAATTTGTATGGCAAATGGTGTGCAAAAAGCAAAAGACGCAGCAGATGTTCTGTGCGACACTAATGAAAATGATGGCGTTGCTAAGTGGATAAAAGAAAACATTTTATCTAATCAACAGTGAGGTACAAACTAATGATAGAAAAGAAGATTAAAATTCTTCTGTCTAAAGAGCAGTATGAAAAGATAGAAAAGATATTTTCGTGGAAAAAGAAATTTAACCAAACAAATTTTTACTACGGAGATTTGGACAAGATCGATGAAAAAGGTGAACTGAGATTAAAAATCAAGGACCACCCAAGAAAAATAGGTGGTCCTTGATTTTAGAGAAATTTTATTTTTAAAGGAGTTAGAAATCAGCTCATTTTATTTGTTTATACCAAAAATATATTTTGTAGTTTGTGTATAGTTTTCGTTTGCTTTTAATATTGTCGTAGGAAAATTCTTGTGATTTACAGCATCGGGAAAGCCCTGGGTTTCAAGACAAAACGCTGGATTTTCTCCGTATGTCGCTGAATCCTTTCCCATATTGGACGAAACATCGACATAATTTGCTGTATATACATGAACACCTTTTTGAGAAGTATAGCATTTTAATGTGATTCCGCTATCAATGCCCTCAGCTTCGGCTGCAAGCACACATTCTTCATCAGAATGATTCAGCTCAAACATATGATCAATACCGTTTGCAAAAACAATCTGCTCGTTTTTTCTGTCAATACCATTTCCAATTAACTTGGGTTCGGTAAAATCAAACGATGTATTCTTAACGGGAGTTATCTCTCCTGTGGGATTGAGGTTTGAATTTATCGGTATGAAGAAATTTGCATTTATTTTCAGCTTGTGATTTTCTGTAACTTTACCGCTTTTATGTCCGTTAAGATTAAAATATGAATGATTGGTCAGATTACATATTGTGTCTTTGTCAGAAACTGCCGACCACTTTATCGTAAGTGCATTTTCATCATCAAAGGTGTAGCGTACAAAGACCTTCATATTTCCGGGATAGCCCTCATCACCGTCGGGACTATCAAGCATAAATAGAACTGTATTTGGAACTTTATCATCAACTACCGCAAGCCACACTTTGCGGCTAAAGTTGTTAAATCCGCCGTGTAGATGGTTACTCCCATTGTTTACAGAGAGCTGATAATCTTTTCCGTTAAGAGTAAACTTGCCGTAAGCAATTCTTCCGCAACATCTTCCGACAGTAGCACCGAAGTATGTTCCGTCAAATTCATAACCGTCAATGTGCTCATAGCCGAGAACTACATCTCTAATACTACCGTTTTTGTCGGGAACTTTTATCGAAACGACACTTGCGCCTAAATCACATAATGTCACGCTTGCTCCGCTGTTATTTTCTATTGTATAAAGATGAGTGTTTTCACCTTTGGATGTAGGTTCAAAATTCACTACCCTTACCTTTGACATTTTAGCACTTCCTTTACTACAGCGTTTTTATAAATTTATCAAAAGCCTTTTGTCCTTCAGGAGTTCTTTTGAATACACCTGCATCCAAAAGAACATTAAGAAACGCCATTCCTATCTCATTTTGAATTATTGAATCAATATTATTTTCATTGATTTCATCATACTGCGAAACAAATTCATTTACCCATTCGGAATGTTTGCTGATTTTCGGAATTTCACTTACATCCTTGTGATTAAGAATAGCATCCTTTAAAATAGCCATTTCATCTTTAAGCCTTGAGGGCAATACTGCCAGTCCCATAACTTCAATAAGGCCGATATTTTCTTTTTTTATATGATGCAAATTTGCATGAGGATGAAATACCCCCAGAGGATGCTCTTCACTTGTAATATTATTTCTGAGAACAAGGTCAATAACAAATTTTCCATCCTTTGTAAAAGCAATCGGAGTGATAGTGTTGTGAATTTCACCGTCTGTTTCAGCAAAAATGCCAACATCTGCGTCCGTGTACGCTCTCCAACTCTTTAGAATATAAGAAGACAATGAAATAATGCTGTCCTTGTTTTTACCTGTCAATCTTACAACTGACATAGGCCACTTTACAATTCCGCACTCCACATCATCAAAGCCGTTAACAATAAACTTTCTTTCAACCTCTGCCCTATTAAGTGCAAAGCTGTATCTTCCACCCTGAAAATGTTCATGTGTAAGTATTGAACCGCCTACAATCGGCAAATCAGCATTCGAACCGATTATATAATGCGGAAACTGTGAAATAAAATCAAACAGTTTTCTGAATGTGGAATCATTGATTACCATTGGTGTATGCTCACCGTTAAACACAATACAATGTTCATTGTAATAAACATACGGAGAATATTGCATAAACCAGTTATCTCCGTCAATGGTGAGCGGAATAATTCTGTGATTATCTCTTGCAGGATGATTTACTCTTCCGGCATATCCTTCATTTTCCTTACAAAGCAAACATTTCGGATAGCCCGACTGTTTTTGAAGTTTTGCCGCTGCAATAGCTTTCGGATCCTTTTCAGGCTTTGAAAGATTTACCGTGATATCAATATCACCGTATTCGGTTGATGTTTTCCACTTTAAGTCTTTCTTAATACGATATCTTCTTATATAATCGGTATCGCAGCTGAATTTATAGTAGCTATCGGTTGCAAGTTTAGGAGAAAAGCTATAATTCTGCCAAAATTCTCTTATTACTTCTGACGGTCGCTTAACAAGTGAAGCCATAAGTTTCACATCAAATAAGTCACGATATGTTACTGTATTTTCGGGAATGATTCCTTTTTCGTATGCATAATCAAGAAGTCCCGACAAAATTTCTTCAAGAGTATCCTCGTTATCTGCTGTAAGACAAGTACAACTGTCATCGGGTTCATCCATATGGAACAACGACAAAAGCCTATTTTGCGTGTAGATTATATCCTCTTTTTTAATAAGCCCTGTATTGATTCCGTATGAAACAAGTCTTAATATTAAGCCGTAAACGCTGTTCTTCATAAATACCGCCTCACTTACTATAGCCGTTGGGATGTGTTGAATGCCATTTCCACGCTGTTTTAATAATTGTTCCCAGATCATCATACTCAGGTTTCCAGCCAAGTACAGTTTTCGCCTTATCGCTTGATGCAATCAATACAGCAGGATCACCGCTTCTTCTGCTTTCTTCAACAACCTTAATATCTTTCTGCGTAACCTCCTTTGCTTTTTCAATTACCTCACGAACAGAAAAACCTACACCGTTGCCAAGATTGAATATATCACTTTTACCGCCCTTCATAAGATATTCAACTGCAAGAATATGAGCCTGTGCAAGGTCAGTGACATGGATATAATCACGAATACAAGTTCCATCAGATGTGGGATAATCAGTACCAAAAATACTTATGTGGTCACGGGTACCCTGTGCCGCTTGAAGAATAATCGGAATAAGGTGGGTTTCAGGATTATGTGCCTCACCGATTTTTCCGCTGATATGTGCTCCGCATGCATTGAAATATCTAAGAGAAACATATCTTAAACCATGTGCTTTTTCAACCCAATAGAACATTCTCTCCATGGATTTTTTTGTTTCTCCGTAGCAGTTTGTCGGATTTGTCGGATCGGTTTCAAGAATAGGAGTTCTCTCAGGCTCACCGTATGTTGCCGCTGTTGATGAAAATACAATCTTATCAATTCCGTGAGCAACCATTGACTGAAGCAAAACCTTTGTGCCGTTGAGGTTATTATCATAATATTTGAGAGGGTTAGTCATACTTTCACCGACAAGTGAATTGGCTGCAAAATGAATTACAGCGTCAATACCTTTTTCTTTATCAAAAACGCTGTCAATTTCACTTCTGTTTCTGAGATCACCCTTATAAAATTTTGCTTTGGGATGAACCGCCTCAATATGACCTGTTTCAAGGTTATCGAATACAACAACCTCATTACCGCTTTCAATAAGTCTGTAAACTGTATGCGAACCGATATATCCGGCACCGCCTAAAACAAGAATTTTCATTTTGTCCTCCTTAATAAAAACAAAACCTACATAATTACATTACTTTTATTCCGCCGTATTTTCTCACTTTGAGAACATGGCATGAGTTTTCTCCGAAAATTTTATTTATAAATTCTTTGTAATTACTTACAAAATCATTTTTGACAAACGCCTGAATTGTACCTGCAAATCCACCGCCGTGAACACGGCACACGCCGTAATTGCGAAGAAGGCTTTCGCTGAGTGCAAGGGCTACCGAGACGTTCTGATGTTGAATATCTCTTGTTGTATATACATTCTGAAGATACTTAAACGATGAATTACCGGATTTTCTGATTGCGTCAAGGAATTCAACAAACTTACCGTTTTCAAGTGACGAAACGGCATTTTTAACGTTATGCTCCTCATTAAAGAAATGAATTGCACGAAGTACCGGTCTGTCGCCAACAGCCTCACGAATTTCGTCAAGGCGAATATAAAATTCGTTTGAATCACAATCTCTCAGATAATCTTCTCCGAGAAAATTTGCAACCTTTTTCATTTCCGAGGGAATCATAGCATAATCATCTGTAAGATCAACATGATCTCCCTTTGTGTCAACAATACAAAGACTGTAATCATATTTTTCAAATTCGGTAGGTACTTTCTTAACAATTGGCTTTGTCGGATCTTTAAAGTCAATGTTAATCATTCCTCCGACTGAACAAGCCATTTGATCCATAAGTCCGCACGGCTTTTTGAAAAATACATTTTCAGCATACTGAGAAATCTGAGCAATCTCAACTGAATTTATTTTCATATCATTATATAAGCCAGAAATAATAGTTCCGACAACTACCTCAAAAGCTGCTGACGATGAAAGTCCTGCACCAACAAGTACATCACTTGTTGCATAAGCATTGAATCCACCAATTTTGTATCCATGATCCTTAAGTCCACGAAGAACACCTTTGATGAGGCTGACTGTTGTGCCTGCCTCATCATTATTAACTTCGAGGTCATTTATATTGAGAGTAATCATATCATAACCGTCAGAAACAAATCTTACAACATCAGTGTTATTCTTGGCCGACACAGCAATAGTATCAAGATTAATTGATGTTGCAAGCACCATTCCATGCTGGTGATCTGTATGATTACCGCAAACCTCACTTCTGCCGGGAGCACTGAATATCGCTACTTTATCAGGGCAAAAAATTGTTTCATACTGCTCAATTGCATGAACATATCTTTTTTTCTGATAATCAATCATTGATGAATCTATATATATATCAGTGAAAAGATTATCAAATTCGCCGTTTGTAATTTTTTCAATTGCTGTTTTAGTATCAATCATTTTATTTACCTACCTTTTCCGTAACTGTAGGAAGAAACATAGAAGGCTCTGTATTACCGCTTTCATCAAGCTGTTGTGTCATATCAATCTTGCCTTCTCTTCTTGCACTGATTGTATTTATAACCTTCTTCATCATGCCGTCATTGAGCTTATATTTCTTTCTGTAAACAACATAAGCAATAAGCATACAAACTGCAGGAACAATACACATAAGTGTACTGATTGACGCTACTGTCGCAAATGACTGTTCCTGTCCCGGAGTATACTGTGTGCTTCCAAGTGCCGCACCAATACCGAGTGCTGTAAGAGCTGCTGTAAATTTTACGATAAGCGTCTGGAGTGAGAATACAACGCCTTCATTTCTTGTTCCAAGCTTAAATTCACCGTAATCAACAACATCTGCAAGGAATACTGTTGCACAACCAAGTTCAAGACCTGTACCAAGTTTTACAATAACACCCGAGATTGATGTGAGCACAACATTGTGCGGAGCAAAAATACCTACGAACAAAAGCATTATAAGACCAAATGCAGGTAAAAGACATGCAAGAAGGAACGAAGTTTTTCTTGAAAGAAATTTTGCAACCTTAGGGAATACAATAAGACCTACAACCTCTGCGATTGATGCGCTGATCATAAATGATGACATCATTCCTGCGTTGCCGCAAACATATTTGAAATAATATGTAGCAACACCCATAATGCACTGAATGCCGATGTTGTAAAGGAAGATAAGAGTTACCGCCCAACGAAGTTGATCGTTCTTGCCGATGATTGAGAAAATATCTTTAAACTTAACTTTCTTTTCCGGAACAGAATCATCTCTCTTTTTCGGAAGATTGATTACTGTAATACCGATTGTAAGAATAAATACAATTGCAATTATGATTGCAAATCTGTGATAACCTGCCTGATTTGTTGTGCCGCCGCTGAGAGCCTCAATAATTTGAACACCAAAGCCTGCAATAACAAGTGACTGTCCGATACTTGCAAAGATTCTCGGAAGTACCGAAACTTTTTCTCTCTCCTCAGGATTTGAAGTAAGGTTAGGAATAATTGACCAATAAGGAATATCCATAATTGTGTAAGTCATACCCCAGAGTATGTAAGCTGCTGTTGCAAATATGCAAAGTCCAACGCCATCGAGGTGGAAGTCTGTGAATAAAACAACAAATATAACTGAATTAACCAGCGTACCTATTACAAGCCATGGAATAAATTTACCCCATCTGCTGCGTGTGTTATCAACAATCATACCCATAAACAAATCATTAAAGGCATCCCATAACTTTGCAACAAAGAACATTATGCCGATAAATGCCGGGTGGACCTTGATGATGTCTGTGAAATAAATCATTGAAAATGTGGCAATCATACCATAAATCATATCTTTGCCGAGGGCACCGAAAGCAAAGGTGTATTTGATTCTACCTGGGATTTTGCCATCAAGTCTTGGTTGTGATGATGTCTGTTTCATAATCTTTCCTCCTTTTTATTTTAAATGAAACGCCGTGACAACCTGCACAAAAGATTCCGTTATTATCTAATAATAATGTTTCTTTTGTTTTTGTGTTAACTAAATTATATGTTTTGTTTCGTAAACTGTCAATAGCTTTTGGTAAACATTTTTGCTTTCTCCTTTTTTTACTAAACACAACTTGATTTTTTAGTAATATCTCACTATAATGGTAGTGAGGTGATTCAATTGGCTACAATCAGAGATGTTGCCAAAAAGGCAAATGTATCAGTAGCTACTGTTTCAAGAGTGCTTAATAACGACACTACCCTCAGCACCTCGCTTGAAACGAAGCAAAAAATATTTGCAGTAGCTAAAGAACTTAATTATGTAAAGAAAAAAAGGGTTACATCAGCACCTTCATGTCGCATTGGAATTCTACAATGGTTCTCTTCCAAACAGGAAATTGAAGATAATTATTACTTTTTGATGAGACAGGGTATCGAGGACTACTGTTCAAAAAATAATATAAGTATTGTACGAACATTTAAAACAGACAATGACTATCAGAATGTACTTTGCGATGTTGATGGCATAATCTGCCTCGGGAAGTTTAGTAAACAAGAAATAAAATTACTGCATTCATTGAATAATAAAATTGTTTTTCTTGATATGACCGTTGAGAATATTGAAATCACATCCGTATCACTTGACTTTCGTCAGGCAGTGTCCGATGCAATTAAATATCTATATGATTTAGGCCATAGAACAGTTGGCTTTATCGGAGGCATTGAACAGCTTGAGGACGGAACGATATTCCCTGATAAACGACTCAACACTTTCACAGACATTTGCGATGCACTAAACATTAAATATGATGGGTTTATTATGCAGGACAAATTTTCAACATCATCCGGTTATAAAATGATGTCAGAAATGATCAGCAAAGGAAATCTCCCCACAGCTATTTTTGCGGCAAGCGATCCTATTGCAATCGGTGCAATGAGAGCTCTGCAAGAAAACGGTTACAAAATTCCTGAGGATATTTCTGTTATGGGATTTGATAACACGGAGCTTTCGGGATATACAAACCCTCCGCTCACTACAGTAAACGCACCTGTATATGCAATGGGTATTTACGGCATTAGATTTATTTTGAATATGATGAAATCTAAAAGCACCGATTATTATTCTCCTATGCGTGTCTATCTGCCTTGTCCAATAAAAGTTCGCAACTCATGTGCAAAACCTAAAAAATTATAATTATCGTCGTTATTAAACGATTATATGCTATAATAAAATTATCGTTATACGGTTGATTTTGAAAGTAGTCTGCCCTCTTAACCGACTACTACTTGACTACTTTTGAAGAATCTAATATAGCACATATGGCGTGATTTGAGTCGGCGATTAGTCAGAAATATAAAAATGAATCTGCCTCTTATTTATAATTAACATTTTTAAAGAATCTCATATGCATTTTTGCAAAATAAAGATCCACCGGCTAAGCCGGTGGATCTTTACTATATTCTCAACATCTCTCACCCTCTCTACTCTACCGTCCTCATCAGTCATTCTTGTAACACGAAAAAACAAGTTTACAAGAATTTTAGGCATAAAAAGAGCCCAATGGCTCAGATGTTAAAAATATTATTTATTATAAATCTGTATTACAAATCAAACTAATAGATATCATAGTTTTAGATGGTTTTCAAAAAAAGATATGAAATATATAGTATTTGTATCCGTATCAAAATATCCAAGACTCTTACAGGTTTCTGCATTGATTTCACTCATTCTATTTTCAGGGACTCCATAAACCTTTTCAATTTCATCAGCAGTGCTATCATCAAAATCCCAATAAAATATGTAGTAACCGTTTTTGATTTTTGGAAAACCGGCTTCTTCTAAAACGCCATCTTCAGAAAGAACATTAGAAACATTTGCCTCAAGCGGAGTTTTGCTCCAATGATCGTTATGCGATATCTGTTCAATTATGCTATTTATGTCATCTTCTTTAGTAATTTGTGCAGAATAAAAACTAATATCATTTCCTTCTTGCGGATGTTTATCACACCTAATAATCGCCTCTATATCATCACTTATTTTTAATTCAGTTCCGACTTCAATTTCCTGCAAATATGAATAATCCGAAGTAAAACCAAACATTTTGAGTATAGAATAGCCCAATTGCTGTCTTGAACATCCTGAAAGCAACATAAAAACGGCCCCAATTATAATTATTATTTTTATCCTTTTATATTTCATTTTTCATCACCAAGTAAAGTTAACTGTTTTTTTGTCACGTTTGCCACACCCTAATTTCTTGTAAAATGCTTTTTCGCTTATATTATAATAAACTTAACCATTGGTGTCGGAATTTTACACATAAAATATTTTTATAGGTACCATAATAATAACATTAATGATATTGATTGTCAATATTATTTTGTTGCTTTTTTATAATTTATACCTTCGTTTACAATCGCATGGTAAACCTTTTTGTGCTATACTGACAAAAAAAGCAGCTAAAGCATTTAACTGCTTTAGCCGCTCAAGCTGAATTTAATTACAATGCAGATATGCTCCGCCAAAACGCCCCGTTTAGTCCATTTTTAACAATGAGCCGTATAGTGTTTTTACCTCCTGATTAATGTAATGCTTGCGGTCAACCTCTATAGAGGTGTGTCCCATAAGTGCAATCAGATCCGTTTCACTTGCCCCCGAAGCGGAAAAGCGTGTACTAAAGGTTCTTCGGCAGCTGTGAGGAGTAAAACTGCTTGAAAGCCCCAGCTGCTTTATATTTTTATCAAAATAATAGCGGAACTTGTTGTAGGTAAGGGGTTTTCTGTTGTTTTTATCGCAAAAAACCGTTTCACCGCCACTTGCAAGACATTCTTTTACTATACCCAGTATTTTAGGGTGAACAGGCACTATACGGTCGGTACCCGCCTTTGTTTTCATACCTGCTATAAAGTAAGGTATATCGTCATCGCTTACATAAAACTGCTGCGGCTTAAGGGTTAGAAACTCTGTTACTCTGAAATTCAGGTAGCACATTGCTATTATATAATCAACATAGTTGCCGTGCTTGGGCTTGTCGTTAATATGCTCAAACAAATAAGCAAGCTGTTCATCGCTAAAGCAGGACATATTCGACGGCAGCTCTTTTTTCACACTGCCATAGCTGATATAAGCTGAGTAATCTCTGATAACCCAGTCGTTGGCAAGCGCCTCCTTGTATATCTTGCCCAGCAGTATTGCCATCTGTTTTATTGTTCCCTTAGATAAAGGCGGCACTATTTTGGGTACACCTGTATTTTCGGTAGTTTTTCTGCCGTTTCTGCCTATATAAACAGGCTTTCCCTCCAAATTAATCTGCTGGTGCTCCTGTGCGTACACATCAATAACCTCTTGTATATTTTCCGTTTTTATGTCGGCTATTTTCATTTTGTGCAGCGGTGCAAGCCTGTGCCATGCCAAAAGGTAGTTTTTTTGCGATGAAGGGCTTAATTCTTCTATTTTAGGGGCAACAAATTTATAGTAAACATATTGCATAGTAATTAAGCCGTAGCCAACATCAATGCTGTTATATTTTTTTTCGTACTCTGCCAAAGCTGCCAACGCCTGCTGTTTTGTCTTAAAAGTGCCCAGAGATACCCTCTCGCCCGTAAGCGTGCTGGAGGCTGTATACGGTTTTGCTTTGTTGTCTTTTCTTTTGTATACACTGCCTGTGCCGTTAGCTCTTTTCGGAGTATGCCCCCTGCTTTCCTGTCCCTTGCCGCAGTAAGGGCAAAACCTGTAGTCACCAATTTCCTTATTGCACCTTTTGTTTATACAACGCATACAGCACCCCTCTTCCCTGCACTACTTTTATTTATATCATTTGCATATGCATTTTTTACACATATACATTATACACATACATTATACACATACACAATGAGCATATGCTATTCTTCATTACCTCTTACATTGTGCCTTGCTACATCCTCCAAAATCTGGTGGACAAAATCATTAAAGGAAAGCCCTCTCTCCTGTGCCAGCTGTTTAATTTGGCTGTGCAGCTTTGGCTGCATTAAAAGCTGTACTCTTTTACTTTTGGTAGCAACCTCTTTTCTTTTAGGAAGCATATACGACTGCGGCAGCTTTTCTTCATCATATGCCACCGGTGGCTCCTGCCTCGTATTTTCAGATGCCTTTACCGGCTGTGCGGGCGGCTGTGTATCGGAATCTATTTTGTCGCTTGCCTCCCTTAGACTGTTGTCAGCTGCTTCTTCAATAATTACCTTTGCTGCGTCCTCCGTTTTGTTCGTAAAATCAGCTAAAGACGGAGCCTCCTTTTCCGACGCTGTGCTTACTATCTCCTCTTCCTCTTCAATTGGGCGGGTTAAAAACTGTAAAGCCGGTGCTTTTGAAAATGATTTCTTTGCCATTATTTCTCCTCCTTGAGCAATTCGTCTATAAGCCTTGAATAATCCTCTGTTACCTTTGCCTTTGGTGCGTATGTAAACAGGCTTTGCTGACTAATTTGGCTTTCCTTTATGCATACAGCCTCTCTTATTTTGCTTTCAAAAACCTTTGTGTTCATACTCTCCGCCAGCTGCTGTGCCATTTCTGTAACCTCTCGGCTCAAAATTGAACGGGCACTGTATCTTGTAAGCAAAATTCCTTCAATTTTAAGGCTTGGGTTACAATATTTTCTTATTACATTAATGTTTTCCTCAAGCTGCTTTATTCCCTGCAGACTGTATATATCTGCCTGAGCCGGTATAATTACACTGTCGCACGCCGCCAGAGCGTTTACCGTTAAAATTCCAAGAGCCGGCGGTGTATCTATAATTACATAGTCGTAATTATCCTTTATTGTATCCAACGCTTCTTTTAACTTGTACTCCTTGCCTACTGTATTAAGCACGGTATCAATTGCAGCTAGAGCTTTGTCTGCAATAATTACATCGCCAATATCCGTTTTATTAACTGCCGCTTCAATGCTTACATTACCTGTAAGAACATCGTAAATACTTTTGTCAGCGTTCACATTAATTGTGAATGTAAAATTCTCCTGCTGGTCTAGGTCTATAGACAAGGTTTTATAGCCTCTTAAATGAAGTCCTGTTGCTACAGTATAAGCCGTGGTGGTTTTTCCTACTCCGCCCTTTTGATTTATCACTGCTATTACTTTCATTAGTTTTCCTCCCTAAATTTCAATAATATATACACATACAGCTACACATAAATATAAGCATAAGTATAATTATAATCATATCTATACATACACTTGTTCATATACATATACATATGCATAAATGTGTATATACACACAGCATATTATTTTGAATATACATATTCCATATACACATACAGTATATACATACTTGCTTATAATGTGTATATATTTGTGTGTAAAGCCCGCACACCTGCTATCTGTTATTATATTATAAAGATTTCTATTTTTCAATACCATATACACAATATTTATCATTCCACATACAGCATATATTCATACAGATGTTTATGTGCATTTATATACATATAGATATACACATTCATATACACATATTTACAAGAATATTAATCTCCTTAGCCGCACAGCCGCAGTGCGGCTTGACTGAAGGGCTTTATATATAAACCGCTGCAAGATGCAGCTATAGCAAAACATACATAAGCAAATAAGAGCGTGGCAGACTGCAAAAACTTAAAATGCTTTTGACAAGCCGAATGACTTAATTCTTATAATATGCAGTTGTATAAGGCAGTGCAATGGCTTCATTATTAAATTCTTATACCGCTATAAATATACTTATACAAATAAGTATATTTATATTGATTAGTATGTGTATGCTAATGCAGTGATGCATACAGTTGCATATCATTATAAGCATACACATTAGCACAATTATAAGCATAACAATGTGTATACATCTATATATACAGTTGAGTATACACAATAAATGTATATGCTGATTTATATATTGTGAGTATGTGTATACATATATTTATAAGTATAATGGTGTGCATACATCTGCGGTTATATATATTCTTTATTACTTATCGGGGGAGTTTGTATTTGTATTTGTATTTGTATTTATACTTATATTTATACTTATATTTATGTTTATACACATACATATACATCTTAATATATGTGCAAATAAAAAAGCCCGACAAAAGTCGGGCTTTTCAGTCTAAGTCTATTATAAATATGTATAAAAAGTATAGATTGTTTCCATTTATGCAGATGCTTCAAGTATCTTTTTCAGGTATCCGAATCTGCTGGTAATTTTTCTTTTAGAAGCCTGCATATTAAGCACAGCGTACTTTTCAGCAAGAAAATTATATCGGGAAAACTCAATGCCGTTAGGGTTATCCGGAAGCTTCAATCTTGTAAGTATATTAAAAATAACCTGCATTTCCTCGTCGGAAAACTCATTTTCGCAGGCATCAGCAAGAAATTCTAAGCATTCGTTGCTATACTTAGGCACTTCATCAAGGTACTCCTCAGAGGAGCCGGGCCCTATAAGCTTAGTTTCTATTACCTCGTGAGGCAAATGAACCTCATCACGAACCAAATTAAACCTAATATGAGAAACCCTTCGGCCGGTTCGTTCGGTTGTATAAGAAAAGGTTAAATCTGTTTTATCGTTTACCTCTTTTAACGCCTTTTTTAAAACATCGGTGTTAAATCGCTTAAAATCCTTATAAAAGTCAGTCACACAATGAAGTACATTCTCCCTTAATTCCTCCAGGGAAATGCTCCAGCTGGAACGGTAACGATTATCAAGCAAATAAAGATATAGCTGAATACTGTATTTACTGGTAAGAGGCAAAACATTCTTTAGCTGATAGCGTATATAGCCGATGCCGTCAAGGTTAAAAAAGAGCTTTTTTGCCTTATTTGTACAGGACAAATCTATCCACCATTGACCGCTTGGATCCTGAAAGCACTCAGCCTCCTCAAAAAGGGTATACATTTTCCATCCGCCTTGAGAATCGGGATCCGGCACAGTTACGGTTTGTCCCATTAAAGATTTAACATATTTTTCAAGTCGGGAAGGATGCATACGCTCGATATTCATAAGAGCCTCATACTCTTCTTTACTAAACCTCACTTTAGTTCCGTTGGGATCTCTTGCATTTATTCTGCTTAAATATGTATCTAAAACCTTTAATTCTCCTAACGAAAAGGGAACGGTTTTCATTAGCATTAAAGGACGGCTTTTCTCAACAATATATGAGCCATCCAATCCATTTACAATAACATCTTTTGCTTTCAAAGGCTCCACCCCCAATATCTTGTATTTTACAAAAAAAGACGGATTAAGTCAAGCGTAATCCGTCTTTTTTATAAATTAAACTACAGTTACTTATTATCCCTCAAGATTTATCAGCATTTTGCTGATAAAAAAGCAAGCAAAAGCATCATAAAGCAATCTCAGTAAGCAAATGTAAATTTTTTATTAACCGTATGCAATGTTGCTTATTTTTGTACAACATACCGTCCTTTTCTTACTGCGAAAAATTAAAGGACGGTACGGTGTACATCAAATTTATGCCTGTTCGTCAAAAGGTCTTGCCGGTGTACATTGTTGCATATTTGTGTACATCATTCCGTCCTTTAGCCCTGCCAAATTTTATATTCAATAATATAGATGGCCTAAAATTTGGCTTATTTATGCGGTTTTTGGGACTAATATCAAGCAACCGGCATATTCTCACGCACCCAATTACCTCTTTGTACACCATACCGTCCTTTAGATAAAAATTCTCCCTTTTTAAACAAACGCAGAAAAAAATTGCACATATTTTTTTGAATTTTTCTACATATGTGCCTATTATACAGCAACGGCTGCATACTAGAGTACATTGATGTACACCATACCGTCCTTTTGGTAATTTGCAATATATTTCAAAAGAAAAAAACAGCCTTTAAAGGGCTGAAAAAACTGTTTCTATAAAAATCAACTTATATACCAATAATTAAAAAGTCTTATAGAAAATTTAACTCAAAGAGTAATAACTATAGAAAAAAGTCTTTAAATAAATATACTTATAGAGATAAATTTAATTCTATCTCACTATTATTTAGACAAAATGCGTGTACAACATACCGTCTTTTTATGTACAACACACCGTCCTTTTGTGTACATCGCACCGTCCTTTTATGTACACCACACCGACCAACGGCGTACAGCGTACCGTCTTTCTATGTACACCACACCGTCCTTTTATGTACAGCATACCGTCCTATAATATCGATAATTCCCATAGCCAAGGCAAATAACAGCACCAGTAAACAAGTAGGTAAACAAGTAAATAAACAAGCATATAAACAAGTAAACAAATAATATTAAACAAGTATCAAACAAGCATACAAACATAAACACATATAAGACCGTCGGACAGACTGCTTATATAGATATATTATATTTAAAACATTAATTAATATTCATAAATAATATACTTTTTATATTATTGACAGTACAAATTCAGAGGAGTATGTCATCATAGAAGATGTAAGAGCTATTTATACTTTATACATAAAGCTGTTTGATGTCAATACAATTTTATGTTATAATTACAATAGGTTTTTCTATATATAAAATTTAGGAGGTGTTTATATGCCAAACATACTGGATTATATTCAGTGGAGAGGAGACCTAAGCTTTGAAAAAGACCAACTTAACCATGTAGACGCACTTATTTTCTCGAGAACATCCTATTTACCCTTTGAAAATATTCCTGATAAAATATCAGACAACGGAATAAAGCTTTCAAAGGCATGTAAAATGCTGACTCAGCAGGAGAATTACAGAGAAAAGCTTTTGTGGAAGGAGGACGATAATTTAATAAATTATTGTGCCGAGAGTATACGCTTTGGCGATGTAAAATTAATGTGCTGTACAAATATTATTAATGAAGAAGAAAAGGAGCAATTTTCGGCTATTGTACTAATGCTTAAGCCTGGACATTATTTTATTGTTTTTAGAGGCACTGACCATTCCTTTGTAGGCTGGCATGAGGACTTTAATATGTTTTGCAGGTTTCCCATAGGCTCACAGCAAAGGGCGGTTGAGTTTATTGAGGATACTGCACAAAGGCTTAGGGGTGATTTTTATGTAGGGGGACACTCCAAGGGCGGCAATCTTGCAGTGTATGGTTCAGCTTTTTGTAAAGACAGAGTACGCAAAAGAATAATTGCCGTTTATAATCATGACGGTCCGGGCTTTGACAGCAAAACAGTAAATATGAAAAGCTTTGATGTTATCAAGGAAAAAATACATACATATGTACCTCAATCATCTGTTGTTGGAATGATGTTTGAGCATAGAGAGGATTACACAATAATAAAAAGCTCCCAAAAGGGTATAATGCAGCATGATATATATTCGTGGCAGCTAATCGGCAAGGAACTGATTTGTTTAAGCAGCAGAACAAATTCAAGCCTGTTTTTTGATAAAACCTTTACAGAATTTGCAGATAATATGTCGGTTGACCAGCGTGCCGCATTCATTGATGCACTTTTTTCACTTACTGATAATTTAGAGGAAAAAAACTTTGATGATCTCAGCCAAAACCTGATTAAAAACCCTGTTGCTATCTTTAAAAACCTAAAAAATATTGACAGTAAAACGAGGGATATTATCATAAGAAGTATTATGGAGTTTTTAAGATGTGCCAAAAACAATTTTTCCGAAATCTACATAAAAGAGCGAGCTTCCGATAAAAAAGCTCGTGCTTGCCAAGAAATGAATTAGGTATTTAAAAAAGCCGTAATAAGTGTTTGCTTTTTAATACTTTCTGTGTTAATTAATATTAAATTGCCGGTGAGGTACAATATTGATATTATTGAGAGCTGTATGTTGCGTAAGCCGTAATTTATGAATTTTAAATAAAATCACCTGTGAGGTTAACCTCACAGGTGATTTTGTATGCCGCAGAGCAGCCTATAGCATATGCCAAAAGAAAATTTATTAAAAATTAAAACCCGTTTTTGAGCTTAGCAGCATTGAGATACAAATTTTTTAAAGATTAATTGACTGCTTTGGCTGGATTTATAAGAAAACTCCGGGTGCCACTGTACAGCCCACAAAAATTTTTTACCCTTCATATATACGGCCTCCACAAGACCGTCCGGAGAGTATGCCATTGCCGACAGGGGAGGGGCAAGGTCTTTTATGGCTTGGTGGTGGTAGCTGTTTACCTCGAGCTGTTCTGCTCCCAGCAGGCTGTATAATGGGCTTCTGGTATCCAGTGTAACGGTATGTATGGGGATGTCATAAGGAGGGCTTTGGTGGTGCTCTGTATTTGAACTGTACTGTGCAGGCAAGTCCTGATACAGCGTACCTCCTAAAACGGCATTTATAAGCTGTATACCCCGGCATATGCCAAGCACAGGCTTATTTAGCTCTAAGGCTTTTTTCAAAAGTAGTTTTTCCATATTGTCACGAAGCAGAACACTTTCTCCGCATTGAGCTATGGGCTTTTCACCGTACAATTCGGGCGAAACATCATGACCGCCGGTAAAAAGGAATCCGTCTGTTCCTTCTGCCAGCTGATTAATCAGCTGCGGATTGTCGGAAAGAGGCAGCATCACAGGCAGTCCGCCGGCCTGAATAATCCCCTCCATATAGCCCGGCAGCATCCAGTAGCTTTCTTTTTCGGTATCTACCAAAGGCAGCAGACCGATAATAGGGCGTTTAGCCTGATTTTGTAGAGCTTGTGCGCACTCTGAGGATTTTTGGGGCTTTAGCTTTTTAAATGAATTCATATGGTTTCCTCCCTGCAAAAAATAAAGAGGCCGGTTAATCACCGACCTCCTTGTCATATAGCGATTATATCATTGCAGGTTAATTTATGCAAGCCTTAAGGCTGCACTGAAAATTATACAGTGCCTTATGTCAATGTAAAATGCTTTTTTGTTGGTTTGTTAGAGCTATTGTGTATAAAAATATACCGATAATAAAGTGTATTGGATTACAGAACTTTTAAGGGCAGTATTTCTACTGCGGAGAAATACTGGCAGGTTTTACATACAACCGTTATTTTTCTCAAGCTTTTCCAGCAATATACGCATTTCTGAAATTCCCTTACGCTGTGACTGTATTATTGCCTGTAAAATAGGAATAAGCCTGTTACAAATGTCGAATTTTAGGGCGCTCTGTGACATTCTTATGGCACCCTCGTGGTGGGGAATCATTTCTTTAATAAAATTAATATTAACATTATTGCAGACAGGTGTGTTTTTCATTTTTGTAAACATTATTAATGCAATTTTGGAATATTCCTGTTGGTACTGCTGCATATCTCTGTTTGTGTTTTTTACGGTTTTGCAGTGACGCAAAATCTTTTCCATATCGCGTATGCTTTTTGTCTGCTCCTTTATAATATTTTCCGCTATTTTCCTAAGGGGAGCATAGTTTGAAAAATTCAATAGGTTATTACTCATTTCTATTGCTGCCCTGTGGTGGGGTATCATACGAACAATAAAGTTGTTAGATATACTGTCGGTAGGTCTTTGTGATGTCATTCTTTCAATCATAGTATCAAGTATACTATAGTAGTTATCCATATATATTTGAGTATTACGGCTTAGTTTGGTATGGTTATTCATAAAAATCCCCCTTTGTATAATTTTATGTTTCCCTCTTAATTTTAGTGCCAAACTACAGCTATTAAGTGTACAGAAAAGGATAAACTGTAAAAACAATGTTCTTTTAACTTGATTTTTCAACTCTGTAAACACAGAGCAAAGTACAATAACGCAGGTACTACTGTTTTTGATGTGTACCTGCGTTATATTTTGTAGTAAATTTAGAATATTTAGTGATTTATATTGAAATTTCATTAACCATACATTATAATATGGCTAAGGTGAACAAATTATATGAAGAAATACAATTTATTGCAATTGACTAATTTAGAGCAGTAATGATAGAAAAAATAACAATGATATTAAAATTATGTCCGCCTTGCGGTTCAAGTTTTTTTACATAGGGAAAGATTATAGAATATGTAAATATTGCAAAATATCTATTTAAAAAGAAAGCTAAAATAAAAATATCATTGTAAAGTAGTATAGATAACTTGTTGCAAAAATGTAAGTGCAATCTCTCCAAAGCGTATAAATATGCCGATTTAATTTTGAATATTGACCCTGCTAATAAAGAGGCAAAAAAGTATTTACAAGTAATTATGGCAAGATGGCAAAAAAGAAATATTTAAAAATTTAAGAACCTCTAAATTTTTAAAATGAGTAAAATGTAGAAAAATAAAATTAAAGTTAGTGTAGTGTGGGATGTTTATTGGACACCATATATTTTATAATATGGGTTAGAAAGTGCTGAATTGTCAAAGTGAAGTTACGATTTTTGAGGTAAAAAGCAGAATAAACCCTAAGCTCACCTTGACAAAAGAGCATGGTATATATAGATATTTTAAGCTTTTCAGAGCTTGAGTAGGCTGCCACCGACAAAGTCGGCTTGAAACTGATGGATTGCTGATAAAAATGCTACAATGCCGCAAAGGTCAATTGTAATATTTGTGTTATGGGAGATTGTGGCTATAGTGAAGAAAAGGGAGAATAATTCTATAAGGTTATTTTTTATTTAATTAAATTAAAATGGAGGCACATATTATGAACAAAATGTATTTTACAATTACAGGCTGTAGTCACTACTTTGGAAATGATTTTATGAAAAAGGGTATGAAGGTCAAGCTTGTAAAAGAGCCGGACAACGAGTATGACGGCGAGGCAATACAGGTTAAAATAAAAGGAATTGGTAAATGTGGCTATGTAGCCAACAGTCCAAACACTTTAAAAGGCGAATCGATGACTGCCGGCAGACTGTATGACAAGCTTGGAAATAAAGCCAAAGGAAAAATAATTTTCGTAATCGGCAGCGGTGCAGTTTGCAAGATTACAGATACAGGTATTCACAAAAAGAAAAAGTAAGCACATTATTTTGCTTCAAAGCCATATATTTGTGTTTTTGTAATATCAAAATTATGGGGGCAGTAAGATGGAAATTAAAAGTTATAATAAATTGGTGCGTGATAAAATTCCGGAAATTATTAAATCCAAAGGGGATGAATGCACTTTGGAAATTTTAAGTGATGGTCCTGTGTCAAGATTTAGCACAAAATAAAATGAGAAGTTCTGCTAACTAAGCTGCCGGCAGAGAAGATACCCTCTCAAACAATTTTTCAAAATCATTAGGAGACATATAGTCGCAGTGGCTGTGAATCCTAACGGTATTATAAAAGGTTTCAATATACTCAAATACAAGCCTATAGGCATGTTTGTAGTTAATGATATGAAATCTGTTAAGCCATTCTCTTTTGATTAAGGAATGGAAAGATTCGATGCAGACATTATCGTAAGGATAACCACTATGAGAATAGCTTTGCTGCATCTTTTCAGTGGCTTCACGCCACGCATTTGAAATATACTGGCTGCCACGATCTGAATGGATAATAAGTGGTAAATCAGTATTACGACAGGCTGTTGCCTTGTTGATTGTTTCGATAACTGTTGATACTTCCATAGTGTCTGCAAGAGTTCAGGCAATGATTTTTCTGGCATACAAGTCCATAACGCAGTTAAGGTATACAAAACCATCTTGCGTCCGGATATAAGTTATATCTGTGCACCG
>ERZ826613.469-NODE-469-length-58229-cov-11.486678_pt1 | contig 58229 bp, 78 predicted proteins | sample MGYA00519925_ERZ826613 | MGnify/ENA primary metagenome ERZ826613 (study PRJEB31778, sample SAMEA3449236) | human gut metagenome | biome: human gut; feature: human-associated habitat; material: faeces | place: United Kingdom | collected 2010/2012 ... | reverse complement strand
TGAAATTAAAGGTCACAGTATCCCCAATTTGAGGTTTCCAATGGTAAACATCATAAATACGTTCGGGATCACTTACAACTAATTCTGTATCATCAGTAATATTTCCAGACAAAACCGCTGCATTTAGCGACGCCAAATCCTTTTCATTATAGCCGAGCATCAAGGTGCTATCTGAAATATCATTGTCTGTTGAGAAATCAACTGGTACGGTAGCATAAGTAAATATATTGCTAACTCCCTCTATATCTCCAACACGCTTTACATAATCAGAAAAATATTCTTTCTGCAAGAGAGCATCCAAATTTTCACTTTCGTTTTCTAAATCAATGCTGATTTTGAAATCTCCGTACTTCATATCCCAATAACGAGCCATACTCTCGGCATTAAAAGAACTCTGATAACTTGCTGCAAGGAAAAATATAACTCCGCACAGTCCCAATGATAAAATGGTCAATAGAGATTTTTTTCTGTTTCTGGAAAAGCTGATTTTCGCTAAATATACAGGCGTAATACGATGTCTTTTGTGAGTGCGGTAATTTACAATTCCCACTGGATTTTTCAGGGCGGAAATTGGAGAAGTATTCGCTGCAATTTTTGCTGGTTTACGAACACTAATATAAACAAGCAGTATTCCAAAAAGGCATGCGCCACATAGAGAAACAATAAATGCAAATACTGACCAGCCTTTTGATTGCAGACAATAGCTGATGATCGTTCCCATGATACTACCAATTAAAATCCCCGGAACTGCAAGCATATAACCCTGTTTAAGAACTATTTTATAAATTTGCTTTTTACTTGCCCCTATTGTCCGAAGCTGTCCGAACTCAGCAACTTTTTGTCCAACCGAAATATAGAAAATGCTGTAAATTACAAGTGCGGCAGCTAAAAACAAAATGGCAGCAACTACACCATATACCGCATAATTACTGAAGGACAAAGTTGTATTTACATAATCATAGTAACTGCTGACTGTCCAATTATTCAGTCCAGTCTCCTCTGAAATTTGAGATAATATTTCTGTTGCTTCGTCTTTTGTAAGGGTATCTGCATTTTCAAGCCAAACATATCCATTAAGCAGGTTATTTCCACGTAATTCCCGGCATTTTTCAAGTGAAACAAAAACAGGATAAGCGGTAGAAGTTTTATCATGATAAATACCAACAATAGTATAATTCTTCAAAGTACCATCCAGATTCAACTGAACTATGGCGTTGATTTCCGGAGACTTATTTTCACTGGCAAAAAAGGCATCTGTAACAGCAATTTCACTTGCTTTCTCTGGATATTTTCCGTCAAAGGCAGGAATCAAACTAAGCATGTCATCATCATAATAAATCAGAGACAGTTCTTTAGAATTTTCTTTCACTGTTTTGATATTACAGGAAAGTCCTACACTTTTTACTTCTTCGTTTGCTAACAACTTTTCTTTACTGTCCTGCGTAATGTCAAAGAAAATCCCTTGATGTAATCCTTCGATTTCTTTCTGATTTTGATAAATGATATTTTGCACTGTGAGCAACGACATCATTATCATAGCAACGGCTACAATAATTGCCGAAAGGCAAAATAAGTTTTTCTTCTTATCAAAACGCACACTTTTTCGTGCTAATTTTTTAATTACTGCACTGGTATCATTTTCAAAAGGATAATTCATAATTCCCACCTCCTTTAGCCAACAATTTTACCATCTTCAATCCGTACAATGCGGTCTGCGAGTTGAGCGATCTCGTTGTTGTGAGTAATCATTACAATGGTCTGATTAAATTCTCCGCTGGTATGCTTCAAAAGCCCTAACACATCTGCACTGGTCTTGCTATCAAGATTTCCGGTGGGCTGTGTTAAGTTAGTACAAAATAAAGAACCCCAGCAAATATGCGGTCTGCTGGGGTTTTTCTTTTTAATTATTTTCAATTATCTTTGCGCCTGCTGCCAGTGCTGCTTTTCTGATTGCCTGTTTCTGCTCTTCCAGCGTCTTTGGCATATCCAGTTTGCGTGGCTCAACCGTGTACTTTACGCCGTTGTACTCCACTTTCACAAAGTCCCCATACATATTTTGCAGTGTTCCAGTTATCTTTACCACTGCGCCTGCCGGGATTGTTGGTTTTTTCTGTGCTATTGCTGTTTTCCAGTCTTCGTCCTGCAACTCTGTTTTTGCAATTCCGGTGTCCGGTGTTGCCGGGTGGCTCTCTACTCCAATGCAGTTGTAATAGTCTACCGCTTCAAGCCAGCTTTCAAAGTCAACGTCTTTTTCTCCTGCTTCTCTCACTCTGTAAAATGCTTCTGGTCTTCCCTCTGTCTTTACTATCACAACTGCCACCAGTTCTTTTGCTCTTCCGCTTCCACTTTCGCAAACAAGCAGTGTTTCTGCTTCGTGTCCGTCCCAGCTGAACGGGTCTGCAATTCTGCTTTCCATTTCAGTTTCCATTCCGTTTTCCTCCGTATTGAATTGTATTGACCTTGCCACGTTTTCTTGATATTATATCTATATAAACAGTTTGGGGCTTTGGTGGCAAGCCCGCCGCCCCTCTGTTTGTACCCTGTCGGCTATTCTGCCGACTTTTCTTTTTTCTGGTCTTCTGTAAGTTCCTTAACCTTTGCTTTTGCTTCGTCAAGGTCTTTGCAGCCGTCCAAAATCATTTCAACCATTTTCAAGATTTTTTCAAACTGTTTATCTGTCATATTGTCTGCCATGTTTTCTCCTTTCCCTTGCCGTATTCGTCAAAGTATTGTTGCTTCTTTAACTATCTTTATTATATACTTACGGAAGTATAAAGTCAATAGTTTTTTCACAGTTTTTCAGAATTATTTTGTACCGCTCTCATGTAGTCTTCCAGCGTATATTCCCCGCTGCTGATAAAATACCTGCTTGCCCCGCACCCTTGTACTTCTTCCAGCGTCAGCGCTCTTTTCCCTTTATACATAAAGTTGTATATATTAGCAATCCCGTTTTCTGTTTGCCTGCCGTTCATTACTTCAAGCCAGCCGTCTTCCTGCTTTGGTGTGTCGTTCCCAACTATCATGCGCCAGCAATTTTCAATCACCTTGTTTCTGGTTTCCAGATAATTTTCTGCTATCCTCTTCACTGGCTCTATAATCATTCTTTCTGCCACGTCAATTCCTCCCCGGTGTCCCGCTGGTACTTCTCTTTTACCGCTTCCATAACATAGTTGTTTTGTGATGAATAGCCCTGTTCTTTTGCAATCTCTTTTATGCGGGCTTTCATGCCCTTTGGCACCGCAAGTTCCATGCGGTCATAGTTATTGTCACGGTATTTGTTCTTTGCTGCCGTGGCTGCTGGTCCTCTCGGTATGGTCTTCTTTTCTGTTGTATCTGGCATTTTCTGCACCTCCTGTGGTTTTTAATCAGTATATCACACTTTGTTTTCTTACGGAAGTATACATTTTATACAATCTTACGGAAGTATATTTGTATATTTTGCCGATTGCTTTTATACTTCCGTAAGTATATAATAAAGACAGTTAAAGAAATACAGAACACGGAGGGCAAAGCAATGACAGTAAAACTTCAAGGAATATATAACAAGCAGGAAGCAAAGGCAGTAAAAGAATTAAAGACCGGGGACGTTATCATGTGGAACTACGGATATACAAGCACCGTGGTTGACCTTATCCCAAGCAAGACCGGAAAGACAATCACTTGTCTTCTGAAAAGCAATCAAGATGGCGTTGTCCGTGAAAGAAAAATGGGTGCAGAAAGACTGGTTGCTATTGCATAACAGCCAGCCAGAAAGAAAGGTGGAATGAATGATGGAAGCAAAAATGATGATAGCTGGAAGCTTTGATGAATTTGTGGAAAAGATAACGCAGGCAGAACGCAAAGCGCTTAACACTCCTTTTGGGCAAGAAATAACAGAACGGCTTTTGAAAATGAAGCTGGAAGAAAACCCAGATATGACAGCGGAAGAATGGCAGGACACAAAAAGCCAGTTCTTGACTTTCCTTTTCGCAATGTTCGTGAAAGAAACGCCGCAGGCTATGGCAGAACTTGCCCAGCATACATGGGACGAATTGCAAGCAAAAGAAGCATAATGCAACCGGGCGGCATTGCTGCCGCCCAGAAAGAATGGTGAATGACTATGAAAACAGATATTGTTATTTGCAGCAAGTGCAATGGTTCTGGCAAATTCATTTATAAATCCGGCATGACTGGTCCTTGCTACCAGTGCAACGGCAAAGGTTCTGTGAAGCGCATTGCTCACAAATCCTTTGCAATATCCATTGTGAACAATGATGGTGTCCGCATTGACTGGCTGCATATAAGCGCCAGAAGCCAAAATGAAGCCGTCAGAAAAGCCCGTGCGACTGCTGCCCGTGGCTGCTATAAAGACCAGCTGGACACAATCACTGCGACTGAAAGCGGGATTGAGTACACATATAAAACAATATAACGCCGTATTTGCCCCGTAAACGCAAAAAGACCGCAAGTGGTGTATTTCTCCACTTGCGGTCTTTTCTTCTCATTCTGGCTTATTCTGCAAAGCGTCAGCGGCATTATTTAAGGTCTGCCAGCGTGTTTCCCTTTTCGTCAACAATCTTTGTGACTTCTGCCGCCATCTTCTCTGCTTCTTCCTTTGTCACGCTCCCGGTAATGTTCCCGGCTGCGTCGTAAAGGTTCACTGTGCCGTCTGCGTTGGTTTCCGTGGCGCCCTCCGGCACATTGTCTGTGGCAATAGCCACTTTCTCTGTTGTCGTCACTGGTGCCGTGGTGTTAATCACTACCGTTGCAGCTGGTGTGGCTGTGAGTGCTTCCAGCGGTTCTGCGGTGCTGCTTTTTTTCTCTCCGGCTTTCATGGCATTGTATGCCGTCTGTGCAATGGCTTTCAGCTGGTCTTCTGTGACATTCAGCCCGGCTTCATTAGCAATCTTCTTCAACTGCTCCACAACTGCCGCCATCTTCTCTTCCCCGGTCTTATCCTTTTTGAACTCTTTTGCCCATTCCACAAACTTTGCTGCCCACTCTGACAGTTCGCCCAGCTTGTCTGCTACACTCTTCGGAATGTTTGGGCAAACGTACTTTCCAATCAAGAACGCCCCCAGTGTTACGCCAAAATATACAGCTGCATAAATTACATTATCCATTGTCTTTTCCTCCTGTTGATTATGCAGGCAGCTTCAATGTCTGCCCAGTGTAAATGGTGTTGCTTGTAAGACCGTTCATGGTCTTAATTTCATTGTATCTGGAACCGTCGCCCAGCTGCTTTGCTGCGATTGCCCAAAGGCTGTCACCGCTCTTCACAGTGTATGTACGCACGCCGCTTCCCGGAATTTTGATTTTCTGCCCAACACTAATGATGTTAGGGTTTGCAATGCCGTTGTAGCTTGCTAACTTCTGGTATGTGGTGCCGTACTTTGCGGCAATGCCAGAAAGCGTGTCGCCCCGCTGCACTGTGTATACCTCTTCTCCGCTTGCAGGCTGCGCAGGTGTTGCAGGCTTTGCAGGTTCGCTGCTGGTTGCTTTCTTTGCAAAATCCGGCACGCCATAACCTCTGATGTAACGCCCGTTGACTTCCAGCGTTCTTCTTCCAACGGCATTGGACTTGTTGCCCTCAATAACTGTGATAGTGTTACCGTTGCAGCTTTCTACAATGCCCACATGTTCTGCGCTGCCTGTGCAGTCACCAACGCCGTTGTCGTCCCAGTCATAATAGATATAGTCGCCCGGTTCCGGCACCTTTGCGTCATTCTCACACCAGCGCCCCATCTGCTGCCACAACTTAATCTGGCGGTTGCAGCTACATTCAGTAGGAATAATATCCGTGTAGCCTGCTTCAATGGCAATTTCACTGGCAAATGTTGCGCACCATGCGTCCGTATAGGTCACTTTGTACCCCTGCGCAAGTGGCTTGTGTTCATTGTAGCGGTCAATGATTGCTTTATGCGCCGTTGTGCCCTCTCTGGCTCCCATGTGTGCTGCTGCTTTCGCAGCAAAGTTCTTTCTTACTTCTGATACGTTCATATTGCTTGTACCTCCATTCTTTTTATTGCTAACGGCTCCGGCTGCGTACTGGTCATAGTATTTCTGCCCATATCCTGCACGCTTTGTCTTCACCGTGTCGCTCTGGTCTGCCGGGCGCTCAAACTGTGTCAGCACTGCATTTGAAGCAGCAATGACGGTCTGTGCGCTCTTTAATACTGACAGCGTGGCTTTGTAGCCCTCTGTCAATTCTTTCATAAGGAACCCCAGCTGTGTTTCAAGGTCGCCAATAGACTTCCCGGCGGCTTTTGCATATTCCAGCAAAGCGGCTTTTCTGGTGTGGTATGTCCACTGCGCCAGTCCATAGCCTGCGCCGTCCCTTGCAAAGTTTCCATAGCTGCCGTTGTCCACGGCTGCTGTGTAGCTTGCGTCAGTGTGTCCCAGCTTCTTTTCATAGCTGTTCTGCAAGTTCTGCGGGTTCAGCCCGCTTTCTGCATATAGGTTCCCCATCAATCCGGCTGCCCCACAACTGGACAGTCCTTTTGATTTCAGAAAATTCCAAATCTTTTCTGGCGTTGTTTTTCCTATTAGTCTCATGTCTTATACCTCCCGGCGCTACTGCGTCATACTTGAAAAGTCAGACAGCGTGCCGGACAACTCCGGGTATGCAGCTTTGATTTTCAGCAGGTTTTCTGCCTTTGCTTTCCAACAATAGAACGCTACTGCGGCAGCAGTTACCCCGCCAACGAACGTCAAAAGGACTGATAACTGGTAAAAATCCTTTGTGACTACCACCCACACGCCCACAGCAAATGCTATGTAGTAAGTCGCCAGAATTGAAAAGATAATGATTTTTGTTGCGCTGGTCTTTCTTTCCGGGTGTTCCTGCAACTCTTCTTTTCTCTTCTTCCTGCGCTGTCTGAAATACTGTAAATTCCATAAAAAAAGCACCGCTAATGCCAGTGCAAATCCAATGATAAAAAATATTAAACTTTTCATGTTGCTGTTTTGTACCTCCTATGGCTTTTCTTCCGGCTTTGTCAAAGCAAAGTCGTTTGTGCGCATACATTCTTTGTAAATATCCACTATGTACTCATTCGCAACGTCAACTTGTCCGTTTGTCAACTTGTGGTCCTTAATATACTTGTCATACTTCGCCAATGTATCAATAACACGGTCAAACTCTTCTTTTGTATGGCGTTCATGGTTTATGCAACTGCTCTGGAATGATAGTATCTCCGTGCGCCAGCTATCAACCTTGTGTTCTATAAAGTCATTTTCAAGCTGGTTCAGCTGCTCTTTTAAGTCGTGGTTCATAAGATTTCCCAGCTGTTTAATCAACCAGCGAACGGGCTGTATTTTAATTCCCGGCGTTAAGTCAATAACAATCCCAATCCCCGCAAGCCATACAATAGCTTTTTGTACCATGTCCCAGACGTCCGCTGGGTTAAGCGTCTGCATTGCTTCCACTGTCCGTCACCTCCTTTTCTTCTGGCTGCTTGATGTAATCATCAGTGCTGCCGTAATATCCGCAGAATAGACCGCATTTACTTGCTGGCTTCTTCTCCGGCTCTGGATATGGCTTGCCCATTTCCTGCAAGTACAGTTCGTTTAGGCTCTGGCGCATACCGTAGCTGTTGAAATGCTGTAATATGCCCCGGTATGAAGCAACGGACCTATCCAGTGTATCTTTGTCAATCTCTCCTGCGTGATATGCTGCAAACATATATTTCAATCTACGTTTCAGCTTCTTTGCCGTCTTCTTGCGCAATTTTATGTGCGTTGACCAAATGCGGAACCCTACAAACTCAATGCCCATGCTGGTTGGTCTTATGCAGGTTTTCTTGTTAAGTTGCAAATGCAGCTTGCTTCCCAGAAAGTCCGCAATCTTATTCTTTATCTTTTCCAGATACTTTTTGTCTGGGTGTAAAATAATAATGTCGTCCATGTAGCGTATGTAATAATGCAGGTGCAGTTTGTGTTTGCAGAACTGGTCAAGTTCGTTCAAATACAAATTTGCAAACATTTGTGAAGTCAAATTGCCGATAGGCAGCCCAACTTCTCCCAGCAATTCATCAAACGCCACGTCGCCAATATCTGCGCCCAGCGGCAGACCAAAGTTTGTGTCTTCGCAGTTTATAATCACTGACAAGACGTGCAACAAATCTTCATCAGCAATCTTTTTCCGCAAAATGTCCATCAATACTTCATGGTCTATCCGGTAAAAATACTTTGCAATATCCAGTTTCAAATAATAGAAACGCTGCGGCTTCCGGTCTGTCTGCTTCAACCAGTTATGCAGGCGGTTGACTGCTTTGTGTGTTCCCTTGCCTACTCTGCAAGCGTAGCTGTCATTTATAAACTGCTTTTCAAAATGTGGGTTCAACTGGCTATATATAGCGTGCTGCGCCACCCGGTCTTTAAATTGCAATGACATAATCATGCGCTTTTTCGGTTCGTAAACATAAAATATGTTGTAGCGTCCCACGGTGTAGGTCTGCCAGATAAATTCATTCTGTAATTCAATCAAGTTTTCTTCCAGCTTATCCGTGTACGCCATCACATCTGGTCTGTACCTCTTGCACTTTATCCCGGCTTTGTACGCATTGAAAAGATTTTCAAAGTCGTAAATCATAGGGAAAATGTTTTTGATTTTGTGCAATTTCTTTTCCCTCCTGTTGTTAAAATCTGCCGTACAAATCAAACTGCGGTTCTTCCGCAGTCCAAACGTGATATATACATTCAGTACCAGTCTTTCCGGCTCTGACTTTCAGCCCTGCGGCTTACTAACTATCTTTACGGCTATTCAATCTTTTTCCTACGGCTCCCGGCTGGCAGCCTTTGGAATGGAAATAAACCCCTTTAACCCAAATGCACTGGACGTGTCCACTTGTGGGCACGACTACTGGCAGAAATGGGGTGAAGCGGAGCGGAACGAAACGTTGTTGTTGACGTTAGAACGGGCGTTGTTCAAGTTCAGCGCACCAGCGCCACCGTTGGAAGTGTTGTTGAAACTCGAACCCCGGATAGGCACGGCAAGTCCTCTATTAACGGCTTATTCCCATAATATAAAAAGCAGGTGTTACCCTGCCTTTTACCAGTCTTATTTTGCAGCACTCCCATTCCCGGAAGTGCTGCCGTTCAGTGATTTATAATAGCCACCCACCATGCAGCCTATTTCATTGATATATCGTGCCATCATTTCATATTTCTTCATTGGCAGACACGGTTTGCCGCTACGTGTGTATTTTGTGCTTGCCGCAAGCCTTATCAAATGCCGCAGCACATCAACTTTCGTGTCCAGTTCTCCAAGCGTCGTCTTCTTGTAATGCTTATTTTCAAGCATTATGACCAACTCCAAAATATCCAGCATTGTTCCGTCTATCTTCTGTGCAAGTCCTCTTTTCGCTCTGGGAAACTCTTCAAGCTGTGATCCTGCATATTCCAGCATTTCCCAGACTTTATTTTTCATTTTGAAGTCTTCCTGTGTGGCGTTATCTCGCACATTGTCCAGCTGTGGCGGTCTTTCTTCTGTTTTGTTTTCCGGCATTTTCTAAACCACCTTTGTTGTATTTTGTAATATGGGGCTTACTGCCGTAAGCCCCGCAGTGTATCAGTTCCCAGTTTCCAGTTATTCAACTAAAGCGGAGCGGAACGAAACGTCGCTGCCGACGTGAGAACGCGCGGAGTACAAGTACAGCGCACCAGCGCCACCGAAGGAAGGGTTGTAGAAACCCGAACCCCGGAGAGGCAGTCTTTCGCCGTTATTTCTTGCCCAAAATCTGCCCGGCGTTGTCTGTCCTGCGTCTGGATATAAGCCGGACGCAATCAATATCTGTGGAATGGTTACGCCGCTTACCGCCTTTGTATCTTTGAATGGTACGCTTGTGTCGTTGCTGTCGGTTGTCTGTGTAGTGACACTTGTGTTGATACGCAGTGTTGCGTCACTTGCACTGGTTCTGTCAATCTTTAATGTTCCAACCGTTCCCGGTGCTACAAGTGTGCCGTCCGGCTTAATTGCTTTCCACTCTGTACTATTTGCGCCCATGTTGCAGTCAGACTTCATGGCGTTTCCGTATAGGATAATCTGAATTTCACCATCTACAATGCGCATACCAGATACCCACTCCCAGCAGTTGCCGCAAAGGTCGGCAATTCCAGCCGGGCTGCCGTCATGGTTCCAAGTTACCGGACCAGAACCAGTTGCGGTTCTGCCGCCGCCGTGTGAACCGTCAATGTATGTGTTGATACCCTTTTCATATCCCTTTTCATAGCTTCTGTCCCAGTTTGTGTTTCCACGGGGCGTGAAGCCGTTTTTCATACACCAAAGGTTGATTGCAGCAAATACGCCGTTCTGGTTAAGGTGCCAGCCCTCACCCTTTCTGCGGCATACTGCAAGCGCTGTGTCAAAGTCAATGTATGCTTTGGGGTCTTTCATTGGCAGTGAGTATGCACGGTCGTTGACCACGACGTTAATATACTTCGATACCCAGATAACTTCTTTTTCTACTCCGTCCACAATCCACCACGGCAATGTTTCCTGTGTTCCTCCGGTGATAATGTCGGAATACTTCATTTTTGGAATACCCACCATAATTGACGGCATACCCAAATCATCAAACTTTACTGCATTGTTGCCCCCAAAGGAAGCAACCGCCATTGCTAAATCATCAAAATTAGACATAATTCTTTATACCTCCAATCCCCAAAGAATAAGTGTGCAAAGCGACATATCAAATGGGATAGGCACTGGAATTTCTTTCGGTTCTCCGTTTTCGTCCTCTCCGTCTTCGATAACATCATAGCGTCTGGCAGGAATAACAATCTGCGCAGCGTACTTCTGCGCACGTCCTCCGGTGCCAATCACCACGCCGCCTTCTTCGTCAATGCAAATGTCCAGTGACACTTCAAAATCTCTTTCACGGCTGGCAAGATTGATTGTTAATTCATCATCACCGAACGTGATTTTTTTACCGCCAGACAGTGCATATTCAATATGTGTGCCCGGTGTTTTTTCAACTACATTGATTTTATTAGTAGCCATAATACTTTCTACCTCCATTCTGGTTTCTTACTACCTCGCTGCTTCTGGCTGCGATAACCTCCGCTGCTTCTCTCTGTGCTGCTGTCCCGCTGCCCTGCACGCCAAAAGAACGCATAACCGCTTCTTCGTGTTGTCTGCGTTCCTCTGTCTTAATAATCACACCTGCTGCCATTAGTAAAACCCACCTTTCACATAAACTTTTACGGTCACGCTTTTTGCGCTTCCGGTGTGTGCCATCTTAAAACCATTCAGCAACTTTTCTGTAATAACAATGTCGCCCGGAAAACCGCCCGTGTAGTCCACTATTTCTATTTCCACGGTGTAGTCCATGTGGTTTCTTTCAGTCTTCAGTGCAACTGACTGTGTAGAATTGTTGAACGGGTACTGCTGCGTATTCTTCAAAGTCACCGTTGCTGTTTCTCCCTGCAAATCAGCTATTGCCTGCTGGTGGTGGATTGTAGAAAGCGCCATAAGCGCCGCCGTTTCTGTTGCATTGGAAATACCGTTTTCCATGTGGTTGAAGTTGGTTGCGTTCTGCGGTGTGCCCTGCTGAATGATTTCCCCCTCAACTGGTGTGTGTGTGATAGTTCCATCATCATTTCTGCTTTCCGTGTAGCGGTCTTCAAACTCTGTTACATGGTCCTGCCATAATTTCTGTTCGTACATCTTTACACCTCCTTTTCTGTAAAATCAAAAGTAAAGCGGTACAAAACGCCCTCTTGTACATTGTTCAGCGGAATATTTACCGCCTTGTCAGCCCACAATTTGTTGTTCTTGTTGTAAAGCTGTACCCTCTGCACCGTGGCTGTTCCGCTTACCTGCGGGGTAATCTGTACATATACAGCAACCCTGCCGTCTTTCAGACGTTCCCGGCGGTGTATCACCTTTTTTTCAGAAACGCCGTTGACGGTTACTTTTGCATAGGCAATGATATTGTCAATGAAATCTTTGAAATCATTGATTGCGTCTGTTGTCAACATGGCTTTTCACCTCCTTTATAGCTTTCTGCGGCTTCCGCACGGCTTGACGCCGTATGAAAACCCCATTGCCTGCGTGCTTGTCCCCACGGCGCCGCCCTGTGTCTGCTGCACCGTGCTTCTTTCCGGGACGGTTCCTGCTGCCGGGACTGTGAAGCGGTGTGCTTCCATTCTGTCACTTGCCGTGACCGTGGCACCGCTTGTCTGCCCTCTGGTGTTCCTCTGTGGCTGTTCTCCGGCTTTTATCCGTCCTGCTGGTGTATTTGTATAGCCAAACGTATTCAACGCCGTGTCTGCGTCGATATGCGCCGCCTGCTGTGAAAATACCGTGTTTCTGTATGGCTTTGTGCCTGCTGCTGGTGCCGTGAATATGAAGCCTGCTGCTTCCGTTCCCACAATATAGGTTGCAGCACCTATCCCGGCTTTTGTATTCCTCTGTGGGTATGTTCCGGCGTTAAGTCTTCCGGTCAGCGGTGTTTTGTATCTGAAATACTCCCCGTGGGTGTATATGACGCCGTGGACCTGCCCTTGATAGGTCAGTTCGTCCATGTGTGCAGATAATCTTTTATACAGCTTCACTGCCCGGATAATAGCTGCATAGTCTGCCGTTATTCTCTGGTTAGTCACATCAAGCACAATATGAAAGTGTCCGGGTTCTCCCTCATACTGGAACCACTCTTCCACTTCGCTTTCTGGAAATAAGCTGCCCAGTGCTGTTTCAATGGCGTATTTTGTACCCATCTTCTTATGAACCTTGACGCTTTTTTTCACTAAATCCCGTTTTGCTTCCAGCGGGTAATTGTAGTCGTACCAGTCAACGTGCAGGTCGTATGCCAGAATGTCCACCAATTCTTCTGGCAATTCGTCAAATCTGGAATATATCAGCACATTGTCAATTATCCCGGAAGTGTCCAGCAGCGCTGCTGCCGTGGCGTTTGCCAGTGCAACCATTTTGGGGTCTTTCTTTAGTGCTTCCGGCAAGCACTCTGAATAATCGGCATTGTAAATTGTTTTAGACATTTTCAATACCTCCATTCAGAACGCTTTTGCTTCCCAGTTTTGCAACCTTTATATCATCAACAACCGTGAATACTGGCTTTCTGACTTCAACACGCTTCACGCCTGCTTCCATCAGTTTTGCTGTTAGGTATGACGGGTTAATATCTCGCCCCATTTTGCTTGTCTGCCATGTCACGTACTCTTCCACTGCCTGTGTTGCTGCCGCCGCAATGACTGTGGCACTGGCTGCGTCTGGCTGTGGAATATAAAAGGTCACGTCAACGTCAAATGCTACCGTTTCCGGTGCAGATACCGTCACTTTGTCGGTCAGCGGTCTAATGTCGGAAGCGTTCAAGGCGTCTTCAATCTCTTTCAGTACCCCGGACGTTGCCTGCTGTCCATTCTGTAAAAGCACCCGGACGTCTACAACGCAAGGTTCCGGGCTTGTCACTGCCACGTCTGCCACGGCTGGTGATACGCTCTTTGTCCAGTATATGTACCCGTTAATAGGACCCGCCGTGCTGAAACTCTCCATACTCTCACGCATACGCTCATAATAACTGGCGTCGTCCTCTTCTTCTGCGCCGCCGCTGGTTGCTGTGATGTTCTCTGCTTTCTGGTAGTAGTCGTATAGGTCAACCAGTTCTTTGACCTGCCCTGCTGCCAGATTGTTTCCAACGTCGCCCGCTGTTGTACAAATTCCCTCAACGTCCCCGTATGTCTGCCCCGCTTTTATTTCCAGAATTTCTTTTGTTTCAAATAAAATGGCGCCATCAAAAGAAATTCTGGTGCCCGCAGGAATAATCACTGATTGTTTCTGTGCTTCTGAAATATAAAAACGGAACATTGCAGACGCCGGACTTGCTGGCAATCTTTCCAAATCTTTGAACAATTCTGCCAAGCTGTCCAAGTATTCACCGTCTGCATAACGTGGCACGTTCTTTTTTGCTGTTTCATTGATAATGACACGCTGTTGCACAATGATATTTGCAACCCATGCAATAAAAAGTCTTTCCGGTGACGCCGGGTACACCTTGTAGCGTTCACGCCCCGGCACCTGCTGCACCATATTTTCATACAGCGCAATTAGATTGCTTTCTATCGTTTCTGTGTCGGTTTCCACAAAGTCAATGTCTGGGTATTTTCTGTCACTCATTGTCTGTTTCCACCTCCTCCAAATAAATAATAGGTATTGTGCGCCCTGTGGCTGCGTCGTGTTCAAATGTAATGTCTGCAACCTGCGCCCGTGGTTCAAATTCTTCTATCTGGTCGTACAGATAGCCCACCAGTATATTTTCAACTACTGGTTGCGGTCTTCCGTATAGGCTGCCGGGCAATCCAAAATCACGGAACATAGGGCAAGACCCCTGCACCGTGTCCAGAATAACCGCAATATTTTGTATGACTGCTTGATGGTCATTTGCTGGTGCAAGGTCAATTTCTGTCAATAGTGACCCGTCGCCCCTTATCACGTCCATGCTTTATCACCTCTTTGGATATTCTTTCAATGTCACGTCTGCTGTTGCAGCCCAGCAGTTGCCTTTGTTGTCATAGCGTTTCAATGTGCTGCTAACGCCTGTTATTACCCACTTATAAGAACCGTATTTCTTGCCGCCTAAAACCAGCGTTGAAATATTGCCCTTATTGCACATTTTGTTTAATTTCTTAATTTCATTCAGTGGGTTTGTTCCATGAAATACACTGAACGCCATTTTGAAACTGATTGTTCCGGGTTCCGGTCCTAAAAACTCCAATACGTCACGCTTAATGTGTCTGTCGTGCGTCGCATACTTTGCAGACACTTTCCAGCTTAATTCATCAAAGGTGCGCACGGTATTTTCTGAAACCGAAAAAACCAAACTTCCCAGACTTCCTATTTTCGCCATGCTCTACACCTCCCCGATTATGAAGCCGTCCCCGTCGCCGTCTGGAACCATTATGCAAAGCACCATATCATTGACGCCCGGCGTCCACTCTGTCACAAATGCTTCATGGCTGTGGCTTACTTCCTTTAACATTTGCCCGTTGTAGTCATATTTCAGCGTTGTTTTTGCCGTCTGTCCCTCTGCGCCGCTTTCCATTGCTGGCACAACATACACGGGACGTTTTATAATTCTTAAATCACCGGAAGTTATACCGCCTTTGTCCTTGAATTTCACACGGGCTGTCATTTTGCTGGCGTTCACACTCTGCACGGTGCCAAGCCGCACTATGTTTTTTAACTCTGTCATATCTGCCATTAGTAGCCCTCCAATACCTGTTGTAATTCAATCTGTGTTGTATATCCTCCCGTCAATTTGTGGGTCGCTTTGGTAATCTTGTACTTTCTGTCGAACTTCTGAAAGCCTTTTAATTTGACTGTGGCGCCTGCCACCAGCTGCACATCACCAAGCATTGTGAAACTTGCTGTAAACTGCTGTGTGTTCTTTTCACGTAGCCGTTTTTTTGCCAGTTCGTATGCTTCATTTGTGCTTCTGACCTTTTCGTTGACTTCAAGTGTTTGCCCGGTTCCCTCTGTGCTGTCTGCCGTGTATGTGCTTTCAATCGTTTCTTTGCTGTCCGGGTCCGTATACGAAACATGACAGCTGGTGTATGCTGTATCATGCAGGCTGGTTCCCAGCTTGTATGAAATATAATCACCGCTGCCATATTTTATGGTTTTTATAGGTGGCTTGCTGTCATACTCTGCGGCGTCATAGATAACCACATTCATTGTGGTTACTTTCAGCGCAAGCCCTGCCGCTTTACATAATTTCTGTAAAAACACAATGTCCGACGTCTGTACCTGCTCTTTTCTTTTGTACTTTGGTATATTGTCCGCAATGTACATCAGTTTCAAGTTGCTTTCGGACGCTATCTGCTCCGCAATCACTTTCAAATTGGTGTTTTCCCACGCCTTTGATTTTCTTTCTACTCTCATTTTGGAAGTATAAGGAATTGACGTGCCCTTTAGTGTGATTTTTGTTGGCGGTCCGCTGGCGTCTACGCTGTCCAGTTCAAATGTCCCGCAGTCCAGCACGGCGTCTTTGCCGTTGTCGTGCCAGTTCTTCTGAACAATCGTTGCTGTTATCAATTTAGGGTCAGACACTTTCTTTGTTGTTTCTTTCGTTTCTGTGACCGTCTGTGTTGCTGTACCGCCCGTTGTAATTTTGAAAACCTGCCCCGGATATATTAAGTTAGGGTTTTTAATATTGTTTTCAGAAGCAATCTGCGGGTATTTTGTACCGCTTCCCAGATACTTTTTGGCAATAGCCCAAAGCGTATCACCTTTTTTGACCACATAATTGACAACGCTTGCAGCTTCAACCTGCTTTTGCACCGTCGTTGTGGTCTTAATGAAAGTCGGCTTTACTTCCAGCCAGCTTCCCAGCCACTTTCTTTCTCTATCATCAAACGCAAGCTGCAAATCGTCTGCGTTGTCTTCGTCTTCATCAGTGAAAGTAAGGCTGCTTAAATATTTATTTATATCTGCCGGGACTTTTACGTTTTGAAATTTTAACCGCAGTTCCACCCGGCGTGCCATGTCTTTTGCACTCATTCTACGTCAGCAGCCCCCTTTTCCACGGTGGCAGTTCCAAGTCTTCTTCGTCTTCCACTTCCGGGATTGTTAATACAACCCCGGCAGGAAAAACGTAGGTGCTGGCGTACTTGACATTGGCTTTCATCAGCTTATCTGTATGCAGGACACTTCCCATTTGTTCAAATGCTATCTTGTCCCACATATCCCCAGATATGGTTGTGTAGCTTTTAGTCATATTTCTGCCGCTTCTCCTTGTCTTCTTTTTCGTCCAGCATGTCTTCAACGTCACGCAGCAACTTTCTGTTGTTCTCTTCCAGCTTTGCGTCCAAGTCTTCCGGCTTGTCCCCGTTGATAACGATTGTCGGACTGTTGTTGATAGTTACGTTGTTTGCACTTCCACCGCCGCTTCCTGCGCCCGCTGTTACCTCTGGCGCTGTGTTGTAGTTGTTCACCGTCTGCGGTGTTGTTGTGGTCTGTGCTGCTGTTGGCGCTACTGCTGCCGCTGTTGTGGCTGCCGTATTCTGCGCAGCCAGAATGTTTCTTGTCTGGTCTGCTGTAAACACCGTGCGCCCCGGTGCGTTCGTGATTAACTCTGGTCCCGCTTCACCAGCAATGAATGTGTCTGGTGTATTTTTGGAACCTTTCGCCAGCATAGGTATTTCAGATATGTTTATACCCTTTCCACCTACGCCCGGCACCCAGTCTGGCACTTTTACTTTGTTCAATCCACGTATAACCGTGTTGACCGCAGATATAATGCCGTTGATAACACCCGTACACACTGACTTGATACCCTGCCAAATTCCAGAAAATATTTGCTTTATGCCCTCCCAAGCCTGCCGCCAGTTCCCGGAAAATACACCAGTTATGAAAGTGATAATTCCATTCAGTACGGTTGCAATTCCAGAAATTACACCGGAAATTGCTTGAACTCCGCTTTGTACGATAGACTGGATTGTTGGCATTGCAAATTGTATTGCTGCTAAAATTCCTTGAATTATTGGTGAAACTATGTTCCAGATTGTCGTCAGCGCTGTTTGTATCGCAGGTAAAAGCGTTTGCAATACGTTTGTCACCACTGGCAAAATTGCTTGAATTGCTGCGGAAATTGCCGGAAGCACCGTGCTACAAATAAAGCTGAATAATTCTGAAATAATCGGCAAAACATAAGTTGAAATGAATGTGATTATTTCTGAAATAATCGGCATAAGACCAGCAATGAAACTTCCTATCACTGGAATAATTGCGCCGATAAAATCAGCAATGCTTTGTATAATCTGCATAATGGTTGGAGCTGCCGCTTGAATAAAGCTAACAATCCCCGGTATTACCTGTGTAACAATCACCTGCAATACCTGTTCTGCGACTGGCACAACGTATGTGGTTATAAAGCCCACAACCTCTGAAACTGCGTTCTTTACTGTTCCCAGCACATTTACAAACGTGTCAAAGACTGCTGCGCCTTTATCTCCGAACAATTCTTGTATCTTGTCACGGGCTGCACCTATGTTCCCATCAGAAAACACATTCTTTATGGTGTCGCCTATGTTGGTAATGACTGAAACAATCTTGTCAAAGACTGCCAGTGCTTCATCACCAAAAGTCCGCTGTATAAATCCCCTTATCTCTTCAAGATGGTTCTTTACAAGCTGTATCACTGTAATAATTGTTGTGATAACGCCCACAACTGGCAGTATCTTTCCTGCAATACCTCCAAGCGGTCCCAGTGCTGTTTTTGCAAGGTTTCCAATAGGACCCAGCACCGTTTTTACCGCATTTCCCAGCGGTGCAATCAGTGTTGTTGCCTTGCTAAATGCTCCGGTAATTCCCTTTGTTATGAAGCCGCCTACTTTTCCAAGTGGGCTGTTTGCAATCACACTGCCTACCGTTCCAAGTATCGGACCCAGCTTGCCGCCAATTAGTGAAAATGGTTTCAGCATAAGTCCCAGCATTTTTGTCCCGGCTCCTGTCAATGCTCCGCTTGCTTTTCCTGCAATTCCTAAAAAGCCACTGACAATGGACTGCTTCACGCCGCCCATAAAGCCTGTTACTGCTCCAATAACTCTGTTGCCACTGAATATATTACCTATTGCAGAACCTACGCCGCCCATAGCGCCTTTTACATTGCCAAAATATGACAATATACCGCTTCCGGCTGTTTTCAGCTTTTCCGCAAAACTTACGCTTGTTGCTGCGTTTTCAATAAATCCGGCACGCAGTCCCACCAGCTTTTTTGCCAGTGACAATATGCCGTCTTGCGCTGATAATGTAACCAGCTTTGTTGTCAACATTCCCACTTTCAATGCTGCCAGCCCCGCTGCTACCTTTAGGGCTGTTTGCACTAATTTTGGGTTTGCTGCTGCAAATTCTGAAACTTTAGTGACCACAACCGCCACTTTGTCTGCCAGATTTCCGACAATCGGCAGTAAGTTTTGACCAAGAACAATACCCAAGTTTGCTATACTGTTCTTTGCCTTTTCCATTTTGGCTTCTGTGGTGTCTTCCATTTTGGCAAATGCGCTGTCTGTTGCCCCAACGCTGTTTACCATGTCTTGTACGCTTGAATTGAAGCCGTCAACTCCGTTTGACAGAAGCGACATTGCCGCTTTTCCGGCTTCTGAACTGCTGAACATATCAGATAGGGCAAGACCAGACTTGCTGGCTTCTTCCTGTATACCTCCCAGAATTTCCCCAAGTGATTTACCGCTTGCCATCAATTCTGCAAAGCTGCCGCCCATCTTCTGCCGCAATAGCTTGTCTGTCGTACTTCCAGACTTTGACAACTCATTTAACATACTGTTCATGTATGTTGTCGTTTCTGCGGCTGCAATACCTTTGCTGGTCATTATTGCATATCCGGCGCATAACTGTTCCAGTGAAACATTGCTGGCGTTTGCAGTCGGTATGATTTTACCCATACTGCTTGCCAGTTCTCCTACTGTCACTTTACCTTTGTTCTGCGTCTGTACCAGCATATCTGATACCGTGCTTACTTTGTCCGCACTCATGCCGTATGCGTTCAATACGGTTGTTAATACGTCCAGCGTTTGCGAACTTTCCGCAAATCCGGCTTTTGCTAACTTCGTACTGTTTGTGACAAAGTTTACAGCGTCACCTGTCTTCTGCCCGGCAGATATAGCGTTGTACACATCATCAGCAATGGCATTGGCTGCAATTCCTGTCTTGTTTGACAGTTCCATTATCTGTTGTGACAATGTGCCCAGTGGGACTTCCTGCGTATCTGCAATGGTTCCCACCTTTGCTATTGCTTTTTCGTACTGCTGCGCTGCCTGCACGGGTCCTGCATACACTGCGGCGGCTACGGCACTAATTGCGCCAATAGTTCCCAGCAGTTGTCCTTTTGTCTTTGAAATGCTCTGTTCTACCTGCTGTTGCTTGTCATTCAGTTTTTGCAACGTCTGCTGTGAAGTTTGCAGCTTTTCATAAGACTTTTGCAGTCTTCCGTTGGCTTCTTCCAGATTATCCGTATTTACTCCGGCTGCTTTCAGTTCGTCGGCGTAACTGTTTAATTGTTTTTCCTGTTCTTCAATTTTGGCAGTGGTCTGTTGTATCTGGTTTTCATTCTTTTCAAGCTTCTTCCGCAGTGCTTCTGTGGGTTCGCCTGTCTGCTGCAATTCCTGCTGTAATCGGTCATGCTCTGCGTTAAGCTGCGCCAGCCGTTCTTTGTTCTTATCAATAGCGGCAGACTGCTTTGTGTAGCCGTCAATCTTTGATTGCAGGGAATTGACATTTTTTAAGCTGTCCCGTAACTGGTTATTGGTGTTAATTGCGCTTTTGAATGTGCTGTTAAAATTGCCACCCAGCGACGCTTTCAACTTAAAAAGCAGTTCAAATTCCTTTTGTGACCCTGCCAAGCTGTTTCACCTCCCTACGCATTATTGCTGTTCTGTTTCTGCTCTTCCGCTTCTTCTTTTTCCACTTCATTTATGGTTTCAATCCATGCAAAAAGTCTGCGTATAGGCATTTGCAGCCAGAACGGGACTGGCGTATGTGAAGCCCTTGACATTTTGTATATCTGCTTTCTTATGAACTTTGCGGGTTCTTTAATTTTTAATAGCCCGCAGCAATTAAAAAATCCCTTGCTTTGTTCTTAATCTTCATGTAATCGCCTACCGGAAGACGTCTGATTTCATCAGAAGCAACCCCCGCAGCTTTTGCCGCAAGAATACACTGGAACGCAGAAGAAATTTCCGGTGAAAGTGCATATTTGTTCTGGTCTGCAAGCTCCTGTTCTACTGCTTCAATATCTTCACCAGTTAAATTGTCAAAATAGAAAGTTAATTTTGTATACTTCTTTCCCTCAATCTCTCTGGGCTTTTTGAATGTGTGTGTATAATTCAAACTGCCGTCTTCTTCCTTGTCTTTCTTCTTGTCGTCAAAATTGACCACGCCGCTTGCCTGCGCTTCCTGCATTTCCTTTTCCTGCTCTGTTACCTGCTCCATGTTTTCAGTTGTATTTGTTGTATCTGACATTGTTTATTCCTCCATATTTTTGATTTTAGGCAGGAAAAAACCAGCGGTCTCCCCGCTGGCTCCTGCTGTCTTTTATTACTTGCCTAATGCTTTTCTGACGTCCTTTAAGTAATCTTTGCCATTGATAATGCAAATGAAATTTAACGGGTCAATCTCTGTCTTTTTCTTTCCGTCCATATACATTGCGTAATATGATACGGCGTATTCACCGCTTACATCAGCCGTCGAAGCTGCCGCAACCTTTCCAAGTGCCGTCTTCTTCGGTTTTACTTTCATAATGTGCTTTACGCCAGACACTTCGTTTGCACTTGTGCGCATGTTCATTTTCTGCTGTGCAACACGCAGGTCGATTCTGTGTACACGTGGTTCCATTAGTGTTACTGCTGCTTCTGTGACAGTTCGGAAATTGAAAGTTGTTGACATTGCGTTTAAGTGACCAATAATGATTTCTTCGATATTTCCCGCAATGCCTGCGCCGCTTAATTCCTCTGTCATGTATTCAAGGTCTGGCAGTGTCACTTCTGTTGTTCCCAGATACTCTGTGGCGTCCTCATAAATCGCATAGTTAATAACTAATTCATCAACTTTAGACATTCTGTTTCACCTCCCTGTTATGCTGCCACCAGTGCTGCAAGATATGACAAGTCATATTCAAGCACAAAGTCCATTTTCTGCATTGGTGATGGCGGTGTCATATAAATGTGAAAACGCACAATTCCTGCTGCAAGCTGGCTTGTGCTGTTTTCGCTTTCGTTGAACTCCACACGTCCACCAATGATTTTTTCATCAGTTGCAAGGCTTGCCAGCCAATCATTGATTGACTGCACAACTGCGTCAATCAGACGTCTTTTAATTCCTCTGTCGATGTATTTCCAGTACGTCAAAATAAGTGTCTTTGCAACCCACTTGAACATACGGTTGATACAGTAGAAATAGTCCGTCACGTCTGTGTTAGCAGGATAACAAGCCGTATAATTTCCCCAGCTTACAAAGCCATTAAAGAAATTAAGTGCGGTCACAACGCCGTTTTCGTTCAAGTAGTTTGCCTGCTGAATATCCATGACTACTTCCGAACCGTCCGCAGTAACCATTCTGTCTGCTTGTATGCCCTTGTTTGAAGCGCTTTCGCAAGGTGTGCCGCCGCCGTACTCTTCCGCATTGTCTACGGCTGACATTGACGCCGCAAGCTGTGTTGAAAGATTGAAAATTCTATCACCCAGCGCAACTTTAGGGAAGCAAAGAATTTCCGTGCGCTTTGTAAAATTCTTTTTCTTCTTCCACTCCGGCACCTCTGTGTAATATGTCGCCCCGCTCTCCGTTGTGTCAACGTCCAGAATTGCTTCCGCTTCAAACAGTCCGTTGATATTCTCTGCCTTTGCAGACATAACAGCTGCAACCTCTGGGTCATGTGACCAATTCGGACACAAAATAAGGTCTGGAACCTTTGTGAAGCGTGGAAATACACTGTTAATCAGTTCAAGTCCTGTGGTTTTGTGTGTGTTTACGTTGTAACCTCCGATAATATCATCTTTTGTTACCTGTGAAGCGTCCACGGCGTCGTATTTTACGGTAACTTTTCCTGTGGCTTCTTTTAAGAACTCCACAACGCATTTTGTGTCACTGTAAAATACTTCGTAGTCTTCCCCGGCAGTCTTTCCGGTGATTTCCACACTGCTTGCGATTACTTCAATCGGTAACTCAATCTGATTGTCTACAACGTCCATCTGTGCTTCTGCTACGGTCTTTTTGTGCTTCTTTGGGTCAAGAACATTCACAAAAAATACCTGTGCGGAATTAAAAAGCGTAAACGCTGTGTGAATTTCTTCACAAAGGCTGTATTTCTTCCAGTCATCAGAATATCCCAACGCCTGCACTGCTTCTGGGTAACTTGAAGCCATAATCACTTCATTTACTTTTCCATTTGCCATCTGTACTGGCGCAGTTCCTACCACAAAATGCACGCCCGTATCTACTGACACTGGCGTGATTGTGCCATTGCTTGTCTTGCCTGCGTTTACTCCATGTGATACGTCACTCATTCGCTTATACCTCCTGTTCTGCATATGCAAGGGCGGCAGCCTTTAAGTCGGAATAATACTTGTTGTACACGTTCCCGGTTGTCTTCACCTTGTCTTTCTTTTCTGCAAGTTCCGTTGTGGGAACCAGCATTTTTTCTACCAGTGGGAATTTTTCAAGAATGAAAGAAAGTTCTTTCTTGATTTCCTCTTTGGTTCCCTCAAAAATCTTGTTGCACTGTAACATTGCTTTTGGCAGGTTTGGTCCAATGTAAATCAGCTTTACTGTTTCTTCCTGCTTATTTGCCGTTTCTGTGGCTTTTTCTTCTGTGGTGGTATTTTCTACCGCCTGTGTCTTTTCAGCGTCCTTTTCGGCTGCTGTGACGCTTGCTGTGGTTGCTCTTGCCATCTCGTTTCCTCCTGTTCTATAAGTTATAAAGGACTTCTGCCACGTCACGTTGGACGGTTGGCAATGTCCAATTTGTCACCATTTCGCCCATGTAGTATGGCGGCGTGGTGTCTTGATATACGATATATTCCAGCGGCAGTTCCAAAGCAAATTGACCGCCGCCGATTGTCCCGGCTTTCTTCAATTCGCTGCGCACTCTCAAAATCAGATTGAGAAGTGCCAGCGGTCCGTCCTGTCCGTCTTCTGAATACACCGCAAATATTATTCTTACTTTGCAGCTGTCTTCCTCTGGTTCGCCTGCTTTCTTGTCGTCCGTCCCTGTTAGGAACTTTAACAGAATGTATGGCACTTTCTGTTGTACGTCGTCTGCTTCCGGCAGCCCCATTTTATAAACTGCTGCTGCTCTTTCTTTTTCTTCGCTGCTTCCCGTTCTGGTTCGCACTGGCAAAATAATGTCAGACGTTTTGGAACTAATGAATTTCTGCAATTCTTCCAACAAAAAAACTGGTGTCATAATTCTTTACCCTCCATAACCATTCAAAATCCTGTTCATTTCGTGTATAATTCTTTCGTTTACCAGTTCTTGTGCTTCCTTTTCCAGCCCGTCTATAATATCTTCGTTTCCCACCATCTGTGCTGCTGATAGTCCCATTTTTTCTTCAATCGGAAAACGCTTGCGCCCTGTCCTCTCAAATACTCCGGTGTGACCATTGCTTTTCATCTCCGCAACAAAAGCGTCTTCAAATGGTGTCCCGCTACCGCCTTTTTTAACTGCTGCCCGCACCTGTTTTCCAGTTCCGGGCTTCGTCGGCGTTACTTTGAATTTGTACAGCGGTATTTTCACGCCAGAAAACGAAACAAAGCCCGCAAGGTTTCCCGTGCTGGCTTTGGTTATATTTATTCTGGTTGCTTTCGTCAGTGCTGCGCCATTTACGGCATATACGGTTTTTACCTGCTTTATTGCCTGTGTCTTCACTCTGGAAATACCACGGTTCATAGCGCTGGCAAATACTCTTTCTGCACCTTTTGGAACGTCTGCCAGCAGGGTTCCCACTCTTTCTATTGCGTCAGATGTTATTTCAATCATTCTTCCAACATCTCCAATTCAAGAATTATTTCCCCGTCCTCGCAGTCTGCTTTTGAAATGTTATACATATTGATTGCCCCGGCTTCGTCAATTTCAAGCTGGCGTCCTTTTTTTGGAACGCAACCAAAATCATATAATGACATATAGACCAGACAAGAAGCACGGTTTATGCCCTCTGCATTGTCCCCGTTTCCTCTCTGCCGTTCGTCGGCTGCCGTGTGGTCAATGATTATGGGCAAATAGTGTTTCTTGCCTTGATACCATATATCAGTCATAGTTGCCATTTCTCCGCAGTTGTGAAACACTTTCATGTCACTGGCAAGCTGTGCTTTGAAGTCCATTAGATAGGCGTTGCAACAAACCAGCTGTCTACATCATGCGGAACGCATAACGGTGCAGAAGACAGATTAAGGAAGCGGCGGGCAGGCTTGCGCTTTGTCCATGTGTCCGGTACATATTTACCCTCTACGGTCACAAAGTTGCCGTCTGGTTCCTTAATAAGTGTGATTGCTCCATAGTACATGGAATAATCAGCATTTGTGCTTAACAGTGCTAAACTGTCCGCAGGTACAAGCGGCTTGTCCTCCGGTGCGTCCGGGTGTGTCCAGTCGTCAAGATACCACTCATTGTACTTGTAAATATCAAGTCCCAGTTCGTGAATTGTGCCAATGTATGTGACGCCGTTCGGTAACTGCTTAGGCTGGATAACTGCAAGATTGAAGTTTTTCACATCAAGCATTTTCTGCACCTTTGGGTGATTTACAAACGCATTTGCAACGTCACTTCCCATTACGCAAATGTCGCAGTTCACAAAACCTTTCTTCTGTACTGTTTCGTGCCAGCGTTTAATATCTGCGATAGGGTCGGAAGTGTCAGCAGTCCACTTGTTTTTTTCAACTGAAATAGTTTCTTTGTTTGTAAAAGAAAAATCAATTACTTCATTCACTCCGTCGCCAATGATAGGAATTGCGCCAGTGAAGATTGTCTGTGCGCACATCAACTCTTCACGTCTTAAAATCTGTTCTCTTAACTCCTTGAAGTCGTCTGCCATTTTAAGCACGGCACGTTCCGCAGGTGTTCTGCCGGAATAAAGGCTTTCGCCCGGTCTTCTGATTAACAAATCATCAACGGTTGTTACTTTCTCCGGCGCAACTAAAGGCGGTGTATATGTCTTTGTCTGGTAGCCAGTGTTTGGCACTACCTTTCCACCAACTAATCTGCTGACGAACGGTGCAACTTTTCTGCTGCCCTTTCTGAAATCAACGTCAACGTCCTTTGTTGTGAATGTTTCTTCGTGTCTGAAAAATGTACTTCTAAAAAAAGTACACACGGGCGGTAACTTCTGAACCACTCTGCCCATTGTCCGTGGTTCGTAAATAGATACTTCGTTTGCCATTGTTGTTCTTCCTCCTTATCTCAAAAAGATTGATACTTTGCGCAGTGCTTCTTTGATTTTTGCTAAATCTGCCCCGGCTTCAAGTGCTAATGCGTCAGCAAAAAACTCACCTGTCATGTAATATGTTACTGGTTCTCCGCTGCCTGCTGCCGCAGCAGCAATACCGATTGCGCTTGCTTCGCTTCCTTTTGCAACCGGAATAATTTTATTGTCATTTGCAGCGTCAATCATTACTGGTGCGTATTCCTTGATAGCTGCATTTGCTGTTCCTGTTTCCGGTACTGTTGGAAAATCACCAGCAAAAAAATTCTTCGGTGTGATTTCTCTTTTTTCTACTGCATATTCACCCATTTGCTTGTACCTCCTTATTTCTCATCTGGAAACAGCTTGTCAATAGCGGCATCAAACACGTTCTTGCCGTTCTCTCCTGCGTTGTCCTCCGGTGCTGCTCCCTGCACGCTGTTTGCACCGCCTTTTTCTGCGTCCTGCTGGCGGTTCTGAATGTAGTTGCCGCCCGCTTTGTTCTGCTCTGAAATGATTTTAACTGCCATTTCCTGCGCAGAAATAGGGTTGTCAAACTTTGCGTCCTTTGCGATTGCGTCATAATTGCCATTTGCCAAGTCTTCAATGCTTTTAATTCTGGCACGTTCTGTGGCTGCTGCTTCATTCTGGATTGTCGCTACTAAATCCGGGTATGCGGCTTTTAGTGCGTCAACCGTTGTGATTTTGTTTTCTGGTGCTGCCATTTGTGGTTCCTCCTTTTCCTGTGGCTTGTTGATAGGTTCTGTTGCACTATTTACTAAACTACCCGGATTTTGATTGTGCGGGCTGTTTAATAACTGGGTTGGAATACTCTTGAACATGGAAACGTCAATAGGCACTGAATTGACAACGATTTTTGAAGAATTTTCAACAACTGTTGTGCTGTCTTCAAACATCAATTCATCACAAAAGCCGTTTTCAACGGCAATGTCGCCCGTCCACCATGTTTCATTTGACATAAGCTGTTCTATGTCCTCTGTCTTTTTGCCAGTCTTGCTGGCGTATGTATTGACAATGCTTTGTTTAATCACTTTCAGTTCATCAGCCATCTTCAAAAAGTCTTCTGCTCTGAAAGTGTCCCAGACTGTCATTGCGGGGTCATGTATCATAAATACACCATTTCTGGCAATCTTGATTGTGTCGCCTGCCATAGCAATGATTGTTGCTGCGGAAGCTGCCCAGCCATCAATTTTGACTGTTACTTTCGCTGAACAATCTTTCAATCTTGTAAAAATCGCATTTGCTGCGAACACATCACCACCGCCGCTGTTAATGCGCACGATAATTTCCGGCACATCACCAAGCGCCGCAAGTTCTTGATTGAATTGCTGTGGTGTTACCCTGTCTTCCCACCATGACTGCTGGCTGCTTATTGCTCCGTACAAAAGCAGTTCCGGTGGTTTGTCCCCTGCTGCCGGGATAAAGTTCCAGAATTTATTTGTTGTCACCCCGTAAGGATTGCCCGGCGTTCTGCTGTCCTGCTGCTGGTTCATTCCCGGCATTGCCTGCGGGTTCTGTTGGGGCGTTCTGTTTGTTTGTGGTTCCATTGGCAATTTTCTTCACCTCTTTCAGTTCTTTTTCTTCATGTTTCAACTGTTCGACATTGTTATAAAAGTTGCTTCCTGTCATTTGCATTGCTTCATCACTTCTGGTGCTAAAGCCGTTTGACACTCTCTTTTCTGCTGCCGTCACTTCTTTTACCGGGTCGAGCATACCTTTTGCGGGTCCGTTCCACTTTGCCCCGCAATATGCTTTCCTAATTGCCGGGTCAGTAAAGAAGCCCGGTGCTTTGATACGTCCTTTTGCTACCGCTTCCGTCAGCCATTCTTCATATACTGGCTGGCAGAAGTCCGTTGATAGCCAGTCACGGTACATATTAAACATTTTCCATGCTTCTTCCAGTGCGCCTTTGCTGGCTGTATAACTGGAATTAAAGCGCTTTACAAGCAATTCATACGGAATTTCAAGTGCTGCGCCTATCTGCTGGCATATTGCTTCTACAAAGCCGCCAAAATTGGCGTTTGGTCTTCCGGGGTTCGTGTCGTGTGCTTTCTCGCCCTCGTTTAAGTCGATAACGGCGCCCGGCGCAAGTTCAATGGTGCTTTCGTCTTCTGCGTCCACCTGCACTTCTTCCGGCAGCATACTTCCTATGGCGTCTTCTGCGCTGGCGTCTGCCTTTTCAATGAAAATGGTAAACATACCAGACACAACCGCAGCCACAAGCTCTGCGTCCGTGTATCTTCCAAGCTGTTTCAAACTTTCAATGACTGGTGCAAGGAACGGAACGCCCCTGCGCTGTCCTATTCTTTCCCGGTTCATCATGTGAAGCACGTTTCTTCTTCCGGTCTTTTGTCCGTATGCTTCAACCCTCTGCCAGCTTATGTCATTGTATGCGTATGACAACGGGTGGTGGTTCGCTATGTGATACGCTATTACTTCCCCGGACTTGTCAACCTCTACACCTCCAACAATCTTGTTGTCTATGGTGTCGCAATCGTCCGGGCTGCAAAGTCTGTCTGCTTCTATCAGCTGCACACGCAGGTCATACGGCTGGTTTATTCGTGGTTTGACTGGCAATACCGCCAGACAATCCCCAGAAATAAGCCAGTTCATAAAAGCCAACTGCTGCAACTCGTAAAAGTTGTCTATCCTTGACATATCGCAATCATTGCTTTCAGCCCAGATAGACCACTCTTTTTCAATCTTTTTTTCAAGGTTCCGGCGTTCTTCTGGTGAAATTCCCAGCGTTTCTGCGTCAATGGTCGATTTCAACCGCAGCCCACGTCCAACAACGTTGGTGCGCATGGTTTTGACTGCCCCGTTTGCCAGTGGCACGCCCATGTATAAATCACGGGTACGCTGGCGTAATACAGATACATTGTCTTCTATGTCCTCACGACTGCTGCCGCCTGCATGAAGCCAGCCTGCAAGTGATTTCTTTGTGACGCTGGCGCCATAATTGCCATACCCACTGTCTAAAATCTGCATTTTCTGCCTTGCAACCGTTCTTTTCAGTGCTGCTTGCGGTGCTATGACTGCTATTGCCTTATCAATTCCCGCTGCAATTCCCACGCTTTCACCTCCTTTATTGCATGAAAAAAGCACCTTTTCACGGGTGCTTTTTGTCTTTTCTCACTTATTCACGCTACAATATTACCCCATTTTTGCGGGCAATGGGGGGAAATAAAGCCTAAAAACGGGCAATCACGGGCAATGTTTTATAAATCCCGTGGTACAAATCGTTTTGCACGGTTCCTGCCGCCATATTTTGCCGCATTTTCAAGCGCAGTGACTTTCCCTTGCCAATATTCAATAGACTTTCTAATTTCGGTCAGATTGGCTTTTGTCATGGTCCTGCTACCTATCGTGTATGACTGGGCGTTTGTCACTGCCAGTTCTGCTTCCAGCCATGCGTCAAGGTGTCTTTTTGCTGTTTCCAGTGTAATTCCTGCCATTTATAAAATTCCTCCACTTCTTCTTCTGCCACGTTTTACAATTTTCTTTGCTTGTGTGGCGTCTTTCTTTTTGTCTGGTTTTTTCAATGGTACGTTGATTATTTCAATAGCTGCCGTTGCGTAGTTTCGGCAGTCCAGCGCTTCATTTCGTTTGTGTTCGCCTTTGTCTTTCAGTTCCCATGCAAAATATGGTCTGCCCATCTTGTAACGCATTACCTTTTTTTCCGACGTTAAGCCCTTGAAATACTTTTCGTCATATCCCTTGCCCTCTTCTTTTGGAAAATGGCAGAAGCCGGGTCCCTCTTCCTCCAGCTTTAGCCTGTCCATAAGCAGGCTTTTTCCGGTATCAACTCCCAGTGTGAAAAGGTATGCGCCCTCACGGTTGCTTTTTGACGGCTTCTGTATATACGCTGCGGCGCTGTCGTTTGAACCTTTGATTGCAAATACCCTGCGATTGAACCGGGCTTTGCAGAATTTATATACTTGATTGGTTCTGTGTCCTCCACTATCAATGCAGACGCATGACAGCTTCATTTTCGTTCCGTCCGGTTTTTCAAAGGTCTGCAATAAGAATGTGTCAAGGTCTTGCCAGACTTGATTGTTGATGTCTGAATTGTCGCCGTATATTGCCGCATACCTAATGCCCCAGCTTTCATATTCTGGACCCCAGCCCACAACTTCAATTTCAAATCTGTCGTCCTGCGTATCTACGCCAGCTGTCAAGTACAGCACTTCTTCTGGCACTTCACACTTGTATTTCTCCCGGCGTTTCATCAGTTCGTCGTCTTCTATGGTTTCCCCGTCTTCTTCCCACGTTTGCCCCATTTCGGTATTAGTCCATACTTTCATCAGTTCCACGTTGCCTTTTTTCATCTGGTCATTTGCTGTCAGAAACTTTTCAACAACTTCTTGCCATGTGGTCAATGTGGAAGCAAGCGTGTTCAAGCGGAACCCACGCACGGGGTTGTCTGGGTCTTCATGCACAAAGGTTCCGTCAATAAAGTGTTCTTTCCATTCTGCTTCACTGGATATGACGCCGCACTTGCTGCAAGCGTATCTGATTTCTGATAGGTCGTTTTTGTCGAACACAACATTTGACCAGACCAGCGGTTGCAGTTCTCCGCAGCACGGGCACGGTGCGTTCCATTCTCCCCGACTGCTGTTTTCGTACTCCACTTCTATTCTGGAAGCCCCTTTGACTGTCGGTGTTGAAATGTCCACCTGCTTTTTATTCCAGAATGTTGTCTGACGCTTTGAAGCCAGCAAAAGTGGGTCGCCCTCTTTTCCTGCGCTGGCTGGGTATGCGTCTATCTCGTCTGCAAGCAATATTCTGATTGTGTGGCTTCGCAGTCCTGTTGGGCTGTTTGCGCCTGCAATCGTTATGAAGCCGCCCGGAAATATCTTTTGCATGATTGTGTTACCGCTGTTGCGGCTCTTCTCATTGATACGGTCAGCCAGAACGGGTGTATCACGCAACATAGGTGACAATTTTTCTTTTGAAAACTTCTCTGCCATGTCTATTGTCGGCTGTATAACCATAATCGGTGATGGGTCATAATGCACATAATATCCAATAGGGTTCAACACCATTGCGTCTGTCTTTCCCACCTGTGCTGCTGACATAATCACAACTTTTTTTATTGTAATATCTGTTATGGCGTCCATAATCTCTTTTTGATACGGTGCCTTTGCTGTCTTCCAGCGTCCCGGCTCTGCGGAAGACCCGGCAGACAGTCTGCGGAACTTATCTGCCCACTGTGAAAGTGTCATTTCCGGCGGTGGTTGTAGCACTTTGAAAATCCGTGTGAACATATCAACTGTGTTTTTCTTCATTGTCTACACCATACCCAAACACTGTCTGAAAGTCTGAAAGTTCTTCCAGCACTTCATCAATGGCGCTTTTCAGCAGCTTAAATATTTCTGTCTGGTCCTTTTTCTTTGATAAAATGGGGCTTAACTTTGCAGGTATAGCCATAAGCCTTGTTTTGAACCTAACAAGCGTGTCTGTCATTACCTGTTCCACGTCCTCTGTGGTGTGTACCTCATTTCTGCGCAGCTGCAATTCCAGTTCTTGTGCTTCTCTTTTTGCTCTGACCAGCTTTGCACGTTCTGCGTTGTAATCTATTGCACTTTCACTTTCCGGGTTGTTTTTGCGCAAATAGTTTATGTACTGGTGGTTTACGGTCTTCAAGTCGTACAGCCCCGGTCTGATTTCCGTTATAACCTTTTCGTCACGCAGCTGGCGCACTCTGCGTTCTGAAATATCCAGCCAAGCGGCAACCGCCTTTGAAGTGTACGCTTTCAAAAACCGCACCCCCTTTCTTTTGTGTCCGAATTGGTCACATTTTTTTCTTTTTTAGCCCCTACCCCTTTATTTTTTTACCGGGTCGGAAGCGGAAATGAAATTTTCAAAATTATATCTGGGCAGGTTTTGGGCGTCGCCGTACCCGCAGTGCTTCCAGACCGCCGGAAGAACCTATCAAACGTCGTCCACAACGTCTGTGATTTCGTCGCTGTCAGTGCTTCCGTCCGGGTCAATCTCAAATTCACCAGTTAGCTTCTGTTTGTTAAGTTCAAGTTGTTTTTCAGCAAGCATCAAGCGTCTGTCCTCCAACTCATACGCCTTGATACTGTCCAGCTGCTTGATGATACGCCCATGCAGCTTGTTCAGTTCTGCTTCCACTTTCATTGCCCTTTCAAATGGGCTGGACTTAATGACAGACTTCATGGCTGTTTTATATGTTTCTGTCTTGCTTCCCTCTGGGTCTGCGCACTGCTGGTGTTCCATGCCGCAGTCCTCTTCCTGCTGTCTTTCCTCCATGCTCTTTGGCACAATCATGTGTACTATTTTATCTGTATAAAAGCCGCCTGCTTCCGGGCTTTCATACTCTTTCAATAGGCTTTCCAGATAGGCTTTGCGCAGATATAACGCCTGCAATTCCTCCATCATTTGCGACATTGCCGACGGTGTACCCATGTTCTGTATTGCCGCTGCCTGTTCCGGGTCTATGTCTTCATATCCTGCCTGTGCAAATGCACCATGCGTGACGGCGTTTTTGTTGCCCTTTTTCGCCGGGGTTTTTCCGGCAGCATTTTTGTTGCCTTTTTGACCCCCTCTTTTTTTGGGCTTATTTTTCAGTGCTTCGTCCCAGCTGTCTTCTGACTTCCATTTTCTTATCCGCACTTCTGGCACCCCTGCCAGTTTCGCCAGTTCCGCTGTTTCAATCTTGCCGTCTGCGTCCAGATAGCGTTGCATTGACTTGTCCCGTTCCGGGTTCCGTGGTCTTCCCATCTTCTCACCTCTTTTCGTTCGTTTTCATTCTTTCCAACTCTTCCAGTTTACGGAAGTATAAAAAATATGGGCTTTGTAAATTCAAAAAACACCAAAGCCCACTATTGCCAACGTGCAAATATAACGGCTTAAAGCCTGCTTCACTGGCTTAAATTATACCAGTAAAACGCAGGCAATGGCGGGCAATGATTGCTTATGCAATCCTCTTGAATTGTGAAATAATCTGGTTCTTTTCAAACCTCTGTGAAAGTGTTTCAAGTGCTGTATCTCTGATATTCTTACACTGTCTTTCACTGTATGAATTGCGTACCGCTACTTGTTCCCATTTGAGGTTGTGCATGTAAAAATCAAAAATAATGCGCTTTTCTTTCAGTTTCAGCCTTGAAACTTCCTGCAAAATCTGCGCTTTTAAGGCTTGCAACTGCTGCACCTTTGCTTCATACTCTCTAATTTCGCCGCTGACATAATCTGGAATATTAAGCGCCATATTTTCTGTTTGTCGTGATATATTATTTTTTCCTTTTGGTAGACCGTCGCACTGTATAGCGCCAATGGGGTTGTAGTATTGGTCCGTTAAGTCACTTATAATCTTTCTGTATATGTTCACCTCCCCGTCTATGTCTTTGTAATATTCCAGCAATTCAATAACCCTGCCTTTTTCCATTGCCTGCGCCATTTACTTTTTCTCCATTCTTTGTTTTTGCCAGTCTTTCCCGGCTGCTATCCGTCTTGCACGTCAACTGCGTTTTCTCCTGCTGCCTGCTGCCGCTTTTTCTCTTCGTACCCCATGCACTTTATGTATCTTTCCGGCTTTCCGCAGCTTTCATAGTGTTTGCAGTCAACGCAAACATTTTCTTTCATTTGCGCTTCCTCCGTGATATGTACCCTGCGCACTCCGGTTCCCCTCTCAATAGCCGCATTGAACATGAACCGCCGCACTCATAGGCTTTTGAAATGCGCTTTGCGCATTTTGTATTTGCGCACTGGTTTCGGCAAAACACGGGCATATTGTCTGTATTAAGCATTATTATTGGTCTTTCCATCTGCTGCACCTCCGTTTCTTCTCACAAACTGAAAGCACCATGCTTCATCACGTATGGTTTTTATTGTTCCGTCTTCGTCAATGTATACTGCGTCAATAAACTTCGGCTTTGGTGGTTTTCCCTCTTCTGACGGTCCTGCAAAATCAATCATAATTTGCAATACGTTGTATACTCTTTCGTTGATAATCATTCTGTAATCTGTCATGTTTATTGGCATTTTCGCACCTCCTAATTTCTAACACGGTCCACCATCTGCGCCGTGGAACGCTCCTGCTGGGTATTTCCATTGACCGTCAATAAATATTTGACTTTCTGTGAATATCCCTGTTATCAGACTATGTATTGCTTCTTTGTCGCCCTTGTATAAACACGGCTTTGCTCCCTCAATGTACGTTTCAAGGTCACATTTGTTGTCCAGTGTGAAGCCCAGCGCCTTTTCATCATGTTTCATTTCTTCAAATTCCTGTGGGTACAACTCTTTGAACCCTGCAAACAGTTCCGGTGTTGAAAATATGCACCCGGCGCAGCTACAACGGTTCCAGCCTGCCCGGTAACACGGGTGCGGGTTCACTTTGTTTCTTTTCATCACTTCCCACACGTCTTTTTCTGAATAATCAATGACCGGGCGCCACTGGTGAACTGTTCTTTTCAGTTTCTTTTCTGCATTGGCTCTGAAATATATTTCCATTTCGTTGTATTTTGAACGCCCGGTGCTTTCCCCTCTACGTTCCCCGCTGCATATTAAAACTTTTGAATTTTCTTTCACCTCTTCCAAATTTCGCAGAACTGTTGCTGCAACGTCTATCTTCAAATAAGGGCTGCACCATCTTGTCATTAAATTTCCAGACTTTGCAGGAAACTTCATGCGGCAGCCGTATTCTTTCAGCAGTTCTTCTTTGTTCTCTACGTTGCTTTCTTCAATCTTCCTGCACGCTGCCTGCTGTGGTGTTTCCTTTGCGCTCATTATTTCCCCGGTTTCCGGGTCTACCCATTCAATAGGCTTGCTGGCTCCTATTCTGTATAATTCACCAAAGAAGCCGCCTTTTCTCCATGATAGCCGCAGCGGTATTCCCTCTGCGTCCGCAAGTGCTTTCATGTAGCTTTGTGTGCAGCGCCAGTCCATGTGGCGTTCCGGGTTTCCTCCGTCTATGTCATGGTGCCAGAACTCAATCTTGCTTTTAGGCACTCCCAGTTCACGCAATTTGAAGTATGTTGCTATGCTGTCTTTGCCGCCAGATATTAAAACAACAATCAAGTCGTATTCTTCCAGCGGCAGCAATTCTTCAAGATATATTTCTTCCATGTGCTTTGTTTCTCTTCTTCCCGGCACTCTGGGTTTTATGCGTTTTCCTGTTCCATATATGGGCTTGTCTTTGTTCCCTCTGGTCACTGGTGTGTCAACGGTGCAATCTATGTCTTTTATGAACTCCGGTTCAAATAAGTTTAATTGCCCTTTCACTTTTCACACCTCCAAATCACTTCTGCTGCAATGCTATTACACAATAGCCCTCTTCAAGTGCGCTGCTGGTCGTGTCGTCGTCCATGCAGATAATTTTCATGTCAGCCGTGTTTCCGGTTGCTCTGCCCTCTGCAAACTCAATCAGCTTTACTGTGTCGCCCTCTCTGTAATCATCATTTTTCAAAATCATGTATGGTCTTGTATGGTCAACCGCAACGGCTTTCATTTTCTCCGGTGACACTCTGATTGACTTTTCTTTTCTATCATCAGACGGCAAATGCTGCATTTTCTCTTCCTGCTGCATTTCACGCAGTTTCTTTTGTGTTTCCCGGTCAATGTCTGCCTGCTCTTCGTTGTATCTCTCTTCGTCTGTCTTCTGGGCTTCTCTGCGGTTCTCATAGGCATTGCAGCTGGTCACGGTTGCTGTCTTGTCGTGGCAGTCTTCATAGTGCGTACAGCTGTAACAAAGTGACGTTATCTGCTCCGGCTGCGGGTCAACATATTCTGACTGCTGCCCCGCTTCGTCCTCTGTCCCCTCTGTGGCTTCTCCTGCTCCCTCTGTGGCTGTTTCTTCCTGCTGCTGGTCTGTTTCATTGCCTGCGGTGCTTTCCGTCGCTCCTGCAGCTTCCTGCTTCTCTTCCATCTGTCCCGGTATCTGCTGCGACGCTTCCCAGTTTTTCTTTAACTGCTTAATGTCTGATAATGTCAGCACTTCATTTTCCCGGAATACTTCTGCCGCCTGCTTCTGGTAATCTTCCGGCAGCCCGGACGCTTCATAAATGACAGATACAACAATTCTGTTTGCCTTAAATTCTGCCATCAACTCTGGAATGATATTGTTATAGATTGCTTTATATCTTCCAACCTGTGCCGGGGACGTTTCTATAATTTCTGCCAGCAAATCACGGGTTCTGCCCGGAATGTTCATGCTTTCTTTTAATTCCAGCACCAGTTTTTCTGTTTCCAGCGCTTCTGTCATACGCTCCCAGTCTGTCTTTTCACGGAAACGGTTTGCCATAATCAGCGCCAGTCTGTCCAGTATGGCGTTTTTCTTTGGCTTGATTAAGATTGGAACCCGTCTGAAACGCTCTTTCCCCTCGTCCACAAGCTGTATGACCGCCAGCCGTCTTCTGTGTCCTGCAATGATACGTCGCTTGCCGTCTTCCTCTTCATCAGTCACCAGAAGCGGTTGTAGCACTCCCAGAAGTTCAATAGACTGTTTTAAGTCCTGCACGTCCTCTACGCTGTAAAAGTTGCCTTTTGACGGTATAAGGTCGTAAATGTCAGCGGTGCTGCTCACGCCCTCTTCGGACGTGACAACCTCTGCACCTGCTGCCGCCTGCTGCTGTTCTGTTTTCTGCTGCTCCCCAGCTTCCTTTGACCGCTGGTTTAATAACTCTGTCAAGTTGAATTTCTTTGCTGCTCCTGCCATTGTCTTTCCCTCCTAACGTGTCCGAATTGGTCACATTCTCAACCATTCTTCCACTAACGCTTTATAGTCGGCACTTGCGCCGCAGCGTGGGGAATATAAAATGATTGGCAATCTTTCAAATGTGCTGGGTTTCATTTTCGGTGTCTTTCTGATATGTGTATCAAACACCGGATATTCAAGCGTCTTCAAGAACTCTTCGCCCTGTGTGTCTGCTTCATTGGTTCTGTCGTACTGTGTGACAAAGCAGCCGCAGAAGCGCAACTGTGGGTTCAAATCCTCACGGGTGTTGTCAATCTGTTCTTTCAGTTCTGCCAGTCCATCTATTGCAAAATCGTCAATGGTGATAGGCACCATTACGTCATCAGAAGCCACCAGTGCATTTATGGTTGAAATGTTAATGTCCGGGGCGTTGTCAATAATGCAGTAGTCGTATTCATTCTGCAAGCCGTCAAGAAACTTCTTAAAGCGTGTCTGCTGCGGTCTTGACTGGTCCAGCATGACTTCCAGATTGGCTGTAAGCAAATTCATGTTCGCTGTGATGATGTCCAGCCCGTCAAAGTTTGTGTGCTGGATAACCTCTGCCGGGTCAATGCCACGCTGCGTCATTACCTCTGCCGTGCCCTTGTGGTCATAGCTGTGGCGGTTCATAATCTTGCTGGCGTTTCCCTGCTTGTCATTGTCAATCAGCAGGACTTTGAAACCTTTTACTGCTGCCAGAATATGTGCCATGTTTACGCTGGAAATGGTCTTTGCCACTCCCCCTTTAAGATTGATAATTGATAATACTTTCATGTGGTATTCCTCCTTGTATCTGGTATGAATTTATAATTGCTTTCCCAGTAATGCACGGGGCGGGACTTGAACCCGCACCCGGCAGCTTCGGTGGCTGCTGTGCTATCCATTGCGCCACCCGTGCTTGTATGCTTATTGGTACTGCATACACAAAAGCCCTTTTATTGCTGTTGGCATATCGTATGGCACCATGTTTTCTTTGTTGCACTGGTCAAACATTGCGTTAATTCCTGCAAGCTGCCATTCTTCAATATCGTTCTTTTCATCTCTCAAAAATTCTGCTGCTTCTCTTGCTTCTTTCATGCAGCTTTTCATAACTCTTGCATTGTTCTCTGCTGTGCTTATCATCACTACCAGTTCCCCGGTTTCTTTTGCTTTTTCAAATGCTTCTTTTTCTTTCTCCCCTCTTTCTTCCTCTTTCAGCATTTCTCCCATGAACCAATATGCAAGGTTCTTTGTTCTTCTGATTGCTTTTTCTCTGTTCTCTGTCATGTTTGTTACCTCCGTTTGTTTACTTCTCTAACTGTCTTTATTGTATACTTACGGAAGTATAAAATCTATTGACATTTTACACAATCTTACGGAAGTATATTTGTATATCTTGTATACTTCCGTAAGTATTCAATATTAGCGGCGGTGCTTCAATGCTTCGTCATACTCTTTGATAGGCATTTTCACTGCAAGTGGCATATATTTTCCGCTGTTGTCAATCTCATATAAAAACTGTACTTCACCTTTTTTCAGATAATGCAGCGTTGCAATGTCTGTTATCTGGTGAATTGCTACTGCCCCAGTCAATACGATTGGCGCCCCTGTCGGTATGTAATATGCTGTTGCTGTTTCTCCCGGCTTCTGTGTCGGTCTGATTGCTACTGTGTCCCCTATTTCCAACGGGCACACTGCCTTAAATGCTGCCATTTTCATTGTGCTTGTCCTCCTGTTCGTGCTTTTCTCTATTCTGTCTTCTTACTTCCCAGCCAACTTCTCTGACTACTACATAGACCAGATATAAAATGCCCAGCCCTACGCATACCGCAAAGAATGTCACCAGTGCTTTTACAACCTCAATCAGAAATGCAATCATTGTTCTTTCCCTCCCTCATTTTCTGTTTTGCCCAGCCAATAGCCCGGCTGCTTGCGTTTATCTGGTGTAGCTGGCGTATTCTGATATTGTTTGTCTTTTCCTCTTCCTCTGCCTGCTGCCGTTCCAGCTGTCGGCGGTAAAGCAATTCTTTTCCGCTATAATACTTCCGCTTCTTTTTCGCCATCTTTATTCCTCCGTGGCTAACACATTCAAGATTTTTTCAACTGTCTTGTCCCAGAATATGTTTGCAAAATCTTCTACATTGCAAACCTCGTCGCCGTCCCAGTCAACAACCATTGCGTCGTCACACTGGCATAACTCGCAGCCGCTTTCTTTCAGCGCTTCGTTTGCAATCTCTGTTACCACTTCTTGTGTTGCTGCATAATCGCAACCACGGTTCAAAATGTCTTCCAGATTTTCCATTGTCTTTTTTGATATTTTCGCCATCTTCATTCCTCCTAAAAGTATTTACGCTGGTATCTGCTGCCCTTGCTGACGCTCTGTTTTCTTCTTTGGCGCTGTTTTCGGCGTTTCTGAAACTTTGCGTCTTCTGCTGCCGCAACCTGCTTTTTGACTGCTTCGTGGTCTATGTTGTCAACCTCTTCTTGCAGGACTTCCAGCACTTCAACTTCACCGTCCTTGAAAGCGTATGTCATGCCGGGGTCGTATTCCTCGTTTTTCCAGTCGTTCTGGAACTTCTCAAAATCTCCCTTGTACCTGTTTTCTGCGTATGGGTGGTACTGTTCCGCTTCATACATTGCCAGCATAACCGCTTCGTCGTCCTTTGCGTCCCAGTTGTAAAGGTGCCAGCTTTCGTGGTTGTCCCAGTTCCACTTTGACAGATACAACACAATCCCGTCAAAATAGTTGCCCTCACGCACCATTGCTTTCATTTGCTTGCAGGTGAAGCCCTGCCCCTTTAATTCCTGCTTTATCTTGTCATAATCCCTGCCGCCCGTATGTAATCTTGCTTTTACCACTAACGGCAAATACTGTGGCTGTTTATCCTCTTTTCTTGCCATTGTTTTTCCTTTCCAGTCTGTCTGCAATTCTCAATATACTTTCCATTGACTTTCTAATGTTTGTGTCTGTGCCCTCTGTGATTTTCAGCACGTCTGCTACGTCCCGCAGTTCTTGTGCCATTTCTTCTGTTTCCCCGGTCACAATGTCGTATTTATTGCGGCAGGCGGTGCAGACCTGCGAACCCTCCGGGATAATCTCACCGCATATCAAGCAGCGGTCAACGTCGTTCATTCTTCCCAGCTTTCGTATTTCTTCACACGCCTTGTCAAGTTCTGCACCTGCTCAACAAGGTTTGCAACCTCATGTGGTGACAATCCGGTTTGTTCGTAGTCGTACAGCTTCTTTGCAGCTTGATTGACTGTGACGTGTGGTTTTAATATGGCTTTTTGCCCGTTCTGGCTGTATTCTGTCAGCGTCGTTCTCTTTTGCCGCTTCTGTGGCTTCTGGGGCTGTCTGAACGTCCCTGCCCGCTTCATGGTGCTGTAATATGGCACTGTCTGTTTCAATGTGTGGTCCATTGCTCCCATTTACTCTTCCACCTTTCTTCCTGTCTGCTCCATAACTCCCAGATAACCCGCTATTGTGTCCATTGCTTCTTCTGCTGTCCAGCAAACCGCTGTTTCATATCCCTGCTGCCGCAGCTGTTCCAGCCACCAGTCCTGTTTCTCTGTGGTTTTGTTCTTTCCCCACTTCATTTCAACATAAAGCCCGTGTTTTCCGTTTCTGGCTACTGGCAAGCATAAATCCGGCACGCCTGCTTTTACTCCCTGCCGTTTAAGGTTCGCCGCTTCAAGCTGGTTCCTGCTGCCGCCGTTTGGGATATGGTGCAGCAAGTCCAGTTCCGGGAAGTCCTTTGCGTAGAACGTCGCCCAGTTTATAACTCTTTCCTGTTCCGTGGCTTCGCTGCGCTTTCTGTAATATGCTCTACTCATTTGCTTCGTTTTCACCTCCTGTCTTTACATTCTCAAAGTAAAACTTTACTTTTCCGCAATTTTCTTTCACAATTCCGTACTTTTTCGCCAGTCTGTATATGAATACTTTTTCCAGCCGTTCCGGTAATGTTTCCAGCTGCTTTCTGAATTTCTCAACGCTCATTGTCGATTTATAGAAATTGCACGCCCGGCACGCTGGCATATAATTTTCAATGCTGTTTATCTCTTGCGCTTTCCCGGCTTTCAGTTCCTTTTCGTACAAGTACACTGCTTCTATGTGGTCAACCTGCATTTCTTTGATTGTGATTTTACAACCGCAATACCCGCAGTGACCATTCAAGCTATCATACACCTGCTGCCGCATTGCCTTTGATATTGCTTTTCTTCCCTCTGCCATGTCTGCACCTCTTAATCATCAAATTTCAATTCTTCTGCCACTTCCGGCGGTTCTTCTTTTCTCTTCCATTCGTCAAGGTCAAGCAACTGCCCGCATTTACTGCAATAGTTGAAGTCATTTGACACATGGAAGTAATAACCGTCTTCCCGGTCTTTCTTCATGTCCCTGTCGTATGCTGAAAACAAATGCTTTCCGCATACCGGGCAATAATAGCTGTTAAGATACCCCAGCTGTCCCGGCAATGTTGGGTATTCGCTTTTCTGGTGCTTTGGTTTTCTTGCTTTCCTTGCTGCCATGCTTTATCCCTCCGTTGCCGCCTTTATCAATCTTTGCTGTATTGCTTCAAAGTCCAGCCGTAAGTCCCGCATATTCCAGTATGTTCCGCAGCCCGTGCATTGTTCGTCCGTGTATGTGTACGGGCAGGCGGTGCAAATGTCCGTTTCTTCTTGCAATGTCTTTGCGACTGCTGCCAGCTGAAAAGCTATGCCCCAGAATTTCTTCAAGTCAATTTCTGAAATGTCCACCGGAACTGCTGCTGCCTTTTCAATCTCTGCGTCTGTTACTTTGTATTTTTCTTTCAACGTGGCATACATCACCTGCGCCGTCTGCTGTTCACCGCCTATGCCACGTTCTGCCAGTGCTTTTATTTTCACCAGCTTTTCAATAATTTTCTGTCTATCTTCCATCAGTCTTCTTCCTCCGGTTCTCCTATCAGTGCCGTTGGCGGTTTTCTCTTGTCCATAAAATTTGAATACCACGCAGCCTTTTTCAACATTCGCTTTTCTTCGTCTGTCCTCTCCGGCGCTTCTACGTCGTTTTCTTTATAGCAGCGTGCCGTTTCGTCTGGGTATAGGTCGTTGCCGCACCTAAACGCCACCAAGAACGCTTCCAGTTCTCTTTTCAATTCCTCTTTGTAGAAATTGTAAAGCAGTGTTATTTCTGCCGCTTCAATCTCTGTGCAGTCACAACCACGCTTCTTCCTGCGGCTGTATTTTCCAGTGTATATGTGGTAACTTGCGTCACCCGTCACCTTGTAGAAAATCCAGCGCAGCACCCTTTCTTCCAATTCGTCTGCATATCCGAACCAGTGAAGCGTCACTGCGTCCAGCATTATTTCTTCGTCTTCCAGTTCGTATCTGGCTTTTAAGTCCTCATACATTCGCATTGCGGTTTCTTTTTCACCGCCCACGCCACGTTCTGCAAGGGCTTTTATTTTCTTTAGCTTTGCAGCTATCTTGTCACGTTGTATCTGGTCCATGTCTTTTACCTCACATACTGCCACGACTGCGGCGCCCGTTTTATTCCCAGTGTTTCAAGCGCCATTGGCTTTTCATACTCTTTGACTGTGGAAACTTCCCAGCCATACACCTTGTTTCTGCTCCCTGCTGCATAATTGTGAATATCATGTGCGGGAACCTTGCTTTTTCTCTCTGCTTCTTCAAAGTTCTTGATTTCCAAAACCTCCGGGCAAATAAATTCACCCAGCACCCCGGCACCGCCTGTCACGTATACCAGTACCCGGAACGGTGCTTTGCATTGTGGCTTTGTTTTCCGCAGTTCCAGAACCTTTTCACCTGCTGCCATTTTCTGCCACCATTTCTGGTGCAGTGATAATATGACCACTGGCATTTTTTCTGCTTCTTCCATGCTCTTTACCTCTCAAACTCGCTCTTTAGTTCAATTCTGATATACAGAATGTGTTGCAGGTCTTCCACCCGGTATTGTGTGAATTGCTCAACTGGCACCTGCTCCGGCAGGCTGTCTGTTTTCGCCCAGTCCCACATTTGTTCCGTGGCTCTGTATGTTTCCATACCCAGTCCCATTTTCTTAATGCGTCGCTGCGGGTTCAATGCTCCATGCACTGCGTTTGCAGCATATCCACGGTATACAACCTGTCCGGCTGCGTTATATATCACCACTCTGTCACTGGGCGTTAGCTTGTCCAGAATGTCGCCCAGTCTGATTTCGTTTTCCATCACCATTCGCCCCTCATTCTTCTTTCAATTCTTTCTTTCGCCTGCTGCACCTCTCTTGAATACTCTGTTTCTGTCAACCCTTTGTTCCATACGTGTTCATAAGCACCAGCAACGCCGTAGTTGTAGGCTGTCAGCACTTCTGCTTCCGTGTCGAACCTCTCTTGCAATTCTGCCAGATAATCTACACCAACCATGATGTTAAAATAAGGGTTTTCCACATTGTCCACATTCAGTCTGTGCATACGTTCTTCATGCCATTTTGCCAATACCTGCATATATCCGGTTGAACCCTCACTGCTGGTTGCGTCCCATCTGTACCCGCTTTCTGTTTCAATGATTGCCAGTACCAGTGCATAGTCAACGCCGTTCTGCTTGCAAATTATGTATGTGAATTGCTGCATACATTCCGGGAAGTACCCGCCGTGGTCTGCGTAGTCCTCCGGCACTTCATATCTTGTCCAGCTCTCTAATTCCTCACCGGACCAGTCAAGGGACATAAGGTTGAATGGGTACGGCTCCTGCTGCACTACTTCCGTTGTCGGCGGTGTCGGTTCCGGCTCTTTGGTGTCTTCCGGCAGGCTGTTTGCAGCTGGCTTGACTGCTGCCCCTACTGTAAACACAATCACAACCACTGCCAGCAGTCCCGCTGCAATGTAATTGCCGTATGCCTTAATTGCCCTTTTTATCCTCTTTTGCCTTAATATGCGGCGTATCTGCGGTGTTCTTCCTCTCACGCTTCTTTCCTCCTGTTCTGCCTTTTGGCTTTTCCTTTTTCCACATTTTCAAGTAAATATGCCACCCTGTCTGCTCATAATAGACGGGTTCACAAGATACGATATTGTAATTGCTGTATATCTTTCTAAACTCTTCCAGCCCTCCGTCTGGTGACTTTGCCAGCTGTTCCACTTTGCGTTTGCTGTACTTAAAATCATTGCACTTTTCTTCCGGTGCTGTCAGATTTCGGCTGTACTTCCAGTGGTTCTGGTCACGCTGCTGCTTCTCCCCGCCGTCCTCTCTTGTGACTTCCGGGCGGTCAAGGTTCCTACTGCTGGAATAGCGTTTCTTGCCCTGCGGGTCTTTTACAATGTATTTGCAAAGACCCTCTATGCCGTTTTCATTCATTTGCAGGCGGTCTGCGTTTACCCAACCCAGCTGCTTTATACTGGCTCTGTATTCCGGGTCACTGGTCTTCTTCCAGTTGATACGGTCTTTTGTCCACATCATTTCCACGTCGTCACGGTCAAGTCCGCCATTCATGATGATATGGTGGTGTATACGCTTAATGCTTTGACCGTCCTTTGTGTACTTGTATTCTGTTACCAGTATGTATTTAAGGGGTTCAAGCCCCAGTTTGTTTCTGCGGTACGCTATGCGGCGCAGGTAGTTTGTCACTATCTTTTCTGCTTCTTCTACTGTGCCCGGCAGGTTCTCTTCACTGTATGTGCAGGACGTGTGCAGGTCCCCTATGCTGAAATTGCCATTGCCTAACTGTACCAGATAGCGTTTGGCGTTCTTGTCGTTAAGGTCTTTTTGCTTTGGGGCGTTGCTCTTCCTCTTTCCACCCCTCTTCCCTCTGGTTGCCTGCTCTGCTGCTTCTGTTCGTGGTATTATGTCCACTTCTCTATAAATGGCACAGTCTGTCTTCTTCTCTCTGATAAACACCACTGCACTTCCTTTTCTGTCTGATACCTTTTAGCGTATAAGGGTATACCAGAAATGGTGGTGCCTATCCCCCATCAATCCTGCTTATTATCTCCATACCAGCATATATATAAATTTATATATTTCGTAGGAATGTTAATACCCCATACAAGCCCGTTTAGCGGGGACAAAACCCGCTATTTTCAAGGACTTTCCAGCCCTAAAATGTTTGACTTGTAACCGCCAATATGGTATAATAAACATGTATTGAATTATTAACATATTGACTTTTGAAAAGCCTTTGATTTTGTGTTTCCGGCACAGCTTCAAAGGCTTTTTGCTTGCCATTTTTACAATGCTTTGTACAACTCTTTGCGGCTCTCACCGCACCAGATTTTCTGCCCATCTTCCGTCTGTACGGTCACTATTCCGTCCCTAAATCTGTACCCAGCAATTATCTTGCCCCGGTGCCATTTACCGTCAAAATAGATTTCTGCTGGCTGTCCCTCGACGTATGGGAAATTATCTGCGCTCATTCGTCCTGCGCTCCTGCGTGTGCTTCCGCACCCGCTTTCAGTAAATCAGTTACCAGTTCCCAGCTTTCCAAGAATAAAGCGGAGCGGAACGAAACGCCGTTGCCGACGCTAGAACGGGCGTTGCCCAACGACAGCGCACCAGCGCCACCGCCGGAAGTGTCGCCGAAACCCGAACCCCGGATAGGCACGGCTTCTTCAAGTTCGCTGTCTGCCCATATTCCGGCTGTTTCGTTCTTCCAGTCATGCGGTACAATTCCCAGCTTGTACGCAATTTCCGGCACGTCCTCCAACTCTTCCAGCTGCAATTCTGCAATGTGGCAGCCGTCCCAGTCCTTTTCTATCTTTTCTGCGGTTGACATAACCACGCCGCCGTCACTGCTGCCATACAGCTTCAATGGCTTTCCGTTTACCTCTGCAACGGTCCAGTCCGGGGCTTCGTCCTTGTAGCCCTCAACTGCTGCGTCATTGTCCTTTGTGTACTCCACAACGCCTTTGTGCAGGCGTAAACCTGTTACAAATTCCCAGAAGTTGCCACAGATACCGAACACGCCGCCTGCGGTTCCGTCATGTGACCATGTAAGCGGGTCACACCCTGTCAGTGTTCTTCCGGCGCTGTCATACGCAACGCCCTTTTCCTGTGGGTTATCCGCATTGCTTCCGTGGTTCGTGTTGCCGCCTATTGTGTGCCCCAGTTCTTCTGCTTCATGCAGCAAGTAGACAAATTCCGTGTTTGTCATAAGGTGCCAGCCCTCACCCTTTCTGGCGCAGGCTGCCGCCGCTTCATCAAGTGTGATTGTGTGGCGTGGCTGCTGGTATGGCAGGGACACTGCAACGTCACCGCCCATGCTCTTCATTGTTGTATTGTGGTACTGTGAAATCAGAATTGCCGGGACAATCTTGTTTCTGATTTTGAACATTTCCGGCACGTCCTCCGGGCTGTATGTCCCCGGCTCCATGTAAAACATGGTCATGTAGTTTGGCAGTCCCAGTCTGTCTTTGACAATGACCGCTTTTTTCTTCACAAATTCTTTCATTTGCGTTTTTCCTCCTTGTATCTGGTATGATTTATCTTGAATAGCTTTTCGCTACTATTCACATTTTGACTATTGAAAAACCTTTGTTTTTTTTGCCCAGCGCCTATGCTGACCGCTGCTTTTTCTCTTCCTGCTCCGGCTGCTTCACAGTCACGGTGACTTTTACGCCCTCCCGCTGTGAAATAATCATTGCCAAAGTGTCAAAGAAGCGCTGGGCATTGAATGTTCCTTGCACTTCCATTCCTGCCACCTCCTATGCCGTCTGTGGCTGTGGTGTCGTTCTCTGTCTTTCCTGCTGAATACCCAGCATATAACCCAGAATGAACATTTTGTTGTCTTCATTCAGCTGCCGGAACTGCTCTGCCGTTTTCTCAACCAGTTCTTTTTTTCTGTCTTTTTCTTCAACTGCTGCCATTGTCGTTTCCTCCTTTTCATTTAGGCAAGTGACCTGTTGCCAGCTTGACTGCCTTATGTGGTTAAGCTGGTGTTTTCTCTCACTTCTCTTTCCACCATTTCTGCCAGTGAATTGAATTTCATTCTTAAAACTCCCAGTGTATTTTCCGGTAAGCCCTCAACTTTCAAAATCAATTCAGCGTGTGCGTTTGGTTCGTCCGTGGTGATTTCTCTTTTGTAGATAACTTCATTGCGTGTGCGTTCAAGTTCTGCCATGCTTGCCACCTCTTTTCTTTTTGGTTTCTTTTGGACATTTCCTTTGTTTCATCTGTCCTTGTAAAGCCATTATATGTTTTTATTTTGTCCTTGTCAATCCTTTTTTATAATCTATTTTGTCTTTTTGTCTTGACTAAACCATTTTATAGCTGTATAGTAAAATCACAAATTAAATGAAAGGGGGTATCTACTCTATGGAAGTGTACGAACGTATACGATTTTTAAGAAAGAACACTTTGAAAATGTCGCAAGAAGTATTTGCAGAGCGTCTGGGTGTCAGCCGTTCAGTTATTAAGAATATTGAATTGAACGCCCTTGCCAGACCAGACCAGAAGTTGTCATTATATAAACTGATATGCAGTGAATTTAATATTAGTGAAGAATGGCTGCTGAACGGCACCGGGGAAATGTACGGAAGCAATGAAGCTGAATACAGCGCATTGATTGACCGTGTAATGACCGGGGAAAATGAATTTGCAAAGAACATTTTCAAGACGTTTGCGCTTTTTGACGAAAAGGACTGGGAAGCGCTGCAATCTATGATTGAAAAATATCTTAATGTTGCAAGTACAGAAGCCGTGCCGGACTATGAAGACATACCGGACACGCCAGAAGAATTAGAAAAGCAGTTCCCGCCAGTAGAAAAAGACGGCAAAAGCGACGTTGGGTAGTCCCCCTAATGGGGACGCCCAGCAGCCCCGCTTTATTTGTATATTATTAGTTGTGTCGTACCTGTGAAGCTAAGATTGATATACATTGTTTTATTGCTGCTGTAATATATTGCATATATTTTATTGCTGCGGTGATATATGTATTTTTTTCTCATTATCTCCCACGACCTTTCTTTTTGCGGAAAAGCTGGGCGCTTCTCAATTATAAAGGTGTGGCACTCTGAAAAATACTGCCAAATACTGGTATTCTATTTGTAAGAAAGGTGGTTTTATATGGGATTACGTTTTAGAAAAAGTGTAAAAATTGCCCCCGGCGTCCGTCTTAATATCGGCAAGAAAAGTGTCGGTGTCAGTGCTGGTGTTAAGGGGTATCGAAAAAGTATAAATAGTAGCGGTAGGGTCACAACCAGCATAGGAACCCCCGTTGCTGGTGTTTCATATGTAAAGACTGAAAATTTTAAGACCAAAAAGAAAAAGGCAGCCAGCAACCGTGCTTCTTCCACTGCTACCGCCGCCAGTTCCTCTGCTTCCTCTCCTGCTGTCGCTCCTGCTCCTGTTAAAGTTCAGAAAGCAGCTACGCAGCCAAAAGAGAAGCCGCCAAAGACTACGGCAGTTTTGCAGGAAAGACCAGACGCCAGCTTTGTTGTGTTCGGCGTCGTTGCTCTGGCTGGTGCCGTGTTTCTCTTTGCTTCTTCTCATGTTATTTTTTCCGTTGTCGCTGCTCTGTTCGGCGTCTTCTGTCTGTATAGCTTCATACACATAAAACGACACCCAGAAGACCCACGGTACATCACGGAAGAACAGCTGACACGTTGGGGACAGCTGGTACACTCCGACGCAAAGACCGTTTCCCAGCTGCAAAAAGCGTCCGTTCCTGTTCTGGTTGATTTGAAGGAGCGTGCAGCGTGGCATTATAAGCAGGTTTCTTCCGTCAGTTTTGGTCCAGATATTTCATACTACGGCGAAGCCTTGATTGATGTACAAAACCAGATTGTCGCTTTGTCAGAATTTGTTATTTTGCAAGGTGATAACCCTAAGCAGGATTTAGAAGAATATTCTTCTTTTGTAAGCAATAAAATAACAACCTTTACCAACGATATTTTGAATGTCTAATATAAAAAACACCCGCAGTGCTGGGAACACTCCGGGTGCGGTGCAAAGATATATCATACCAGATACAACATACCGTCTGCATTTATTATATTATCACGGCATGACGGGAAATAAAAGGAAATTGACAAGAATTGTGGTGATATTATGAGAAACAAGGAAATTGCCCCGGCGCTTGTCCGGGTTGCTCTATATATAAGGGTTTCCGGTGAAGAACAAAAGATAAAAGGCTTGTCGCTGGAAGCCCAGCAAGAACGGCTGGAAGCATACGCAAGGGAACGTGGCTGGGTCATTGTTGGAATTTATATTGACGCCGCAAAGACCGCCAGAAAGAACATTCACAAAAGAACTGAATTTCAACGCATGATGGGCAGTGTGAAGCGTGATGAAGTGGACATTTTGCTTTTTGCCCGCCTTGACCGCTGGTTTCGTTCCGTTGCTGATTATTACAAGGTCATGGAAATATTGCAGGCGCACAACTGCGACTGGAAGACCACTGATGAAGAGTACGACACAACAACCGCAAACGGGCGTCTGTATATCAATGTGAAGCTGTCCATTGCGCAGAATGAAGCCGACATAGACGGTGAAAGAATAGACGTGGTGTTTGACAGCAAGATTGCACACGGCACCGTTGTTTCCGGCTCTGCTCCGTTCGGCTTCCGTGTGAATGAAGAAAAGCGGCTGGAAGTCGTACCGGAAGACGCAGCCATTGTACAAGACGCTTTTAATTATTTTGAAAACACAGTTTCCCAGCGGGCTACTGTTCGTTATGTCCGGGAAACATACGGCGTGAACTGGTGTGACGCCACATTTCGGCGTATGCTGAAAGAAAAGCTGTACACTGGCGTGTATGACCGGGGCGGCAGATATAATGACCAGTTCTGCCCGTCAATCATAGACAGACAGCAGTTTGACCGGGTGCAAGCGCTTCTGACACGCAATGTGCGTTCTGCTCCATCTGGCAAGGTTTATATTTTCACTTCCATTCTGACTTGTGCTGAATGTGGGCACAAACTTGTTGGCTACAAATCCAGTGATTATTTTTATTACCGCTGCAACCAGCATTTCCAGCGTGGGCGTTGCTGTCATAACCATTCAGCCCGTGAAGACGTTGTGGAAGCATGGTTGTTTGACCATCTGGGGGAAGAACTGGAACGCTGCCAGCTTGAATGGGACGTGGAAGCAGCCAAAAAGAAAGCGTCCGTTGCCCGGACTGACAAAGCCGCATTGAAACGGAAATTGACCAAATTAAAAGAACTGTATGTGAATGACCTTATCGACATTGAAGACTATAAAAAGGACTATCAAATATATGTTTCTGCGCTTAACCAGATACCGGAACCAGCGCAGGAAGCGCCGCCAGACTTTGCAGCTGTGCGCAGGCTTCTTGATAATAGCTTTAGAACCATTTATGATACTTTGACCCGTGAAGAAAAACGCACGCTTTGGCGTTCGGTCATTAAAGAAATAAGGATTGACAATGACCAGAATATCACGGGTGTTGTTTTTGGGTAGTGTTGTACTAATTGAACACTACCCGTCGGTTCATCAGCAAATATTATCTGCGGATTAGTTATAAGTGCCCTTGCTACTGCTGCTCTTTGCTTCTGTCCACCAGATACCTCATATGGATATTTATCCAGAAGCTGTTCTATACCAAGTCTTTTAGAAAGCGGCTTTACCCTTTCTTCCATCTCGTTATATTTTTTCCCTGAAAGAACAAGCGGAAGAAATATATTATCCCTTATAGTAAATGTGTCAAGCAGATTGAAATCCTGAAACACAAAACCAAGATTGTCTCTTCTGAAGGCAGAAAGTTCTTTATCCTTTATCTGTACTGTATTCTTTCCATTAAGAAGTATCTCGCCATTCGTCGGCTTATCGAGTGAAGCAAGAATATTAAGGAGCGTTGTTTTTCCTGAGCCTGATTCACCCATAATCGCTACATACTCACCCTTCTCAACACTGAAATTAACATCTGATAAGGCCTTTACCTGATTAGTACCGAATCTTGTTGTATATACCTTTTTTAAATTTTTCACCTCTAATAATGCCATTTTAGCACCAGCCTTTCTTTACATTATATTTTACTCTTTGTTTTTCCTTTACGCTCATTACATTACAGAGTATATAAAAAAATGAAATGCACAGCCATTGATATGGCTTACATTTCATTTTCATTTCTTACAATAATGTAAGGTTTATTCATGCTTTGTATAACGTTGTGTCATATCAATCACAACTCTGGTGCCATTCTTATAACTGGCATCAAAGGTTATAACAAATCCAAGCCTGTCTGCCGCCTTTCTACACAGATACAGACCTATTCCAGACGATTTCCTATCAAGCCTGCCATTGTATCCTGTAAATCCTCTTTCCATTATTCTTGGAATATCCTCTTCATTTATGCCTATTCCTGTATCTTCTATCACAAGCTGCAAAGAATCATCTTTTGAATTCTTTTTTATATCACCATTGCCATGGAGAGTATATATTCTTACACTTCCTCCATCTTTACTATACTTGACTGCATTGGATATAAGCTGCTCTATAATAAAGCCAAGCCATTTGGAATCCGTACATACTGAATCTTCAATCTGCTCAATATGTAGTGAAATATGCCTTCCGATAAACTGTGGTGCAAACTTCTTAACCACCTTTTTCACTGCCACATCCAGTCTGCACAGCTTGAATTCATAATCGGATGAAATATCTTCAAGCCGCAGATAATCCATAACTGCATCCGTATAGAATTCTATCCTGAACATTTCATGACTAAGCTCATTTAACTTCCTGTCAAGCTTTTCTAAATCATTATCATCATTTTTTTCATTACTCTCATTGTTTTTAAAATCATCATAATGTTCATCATAACTCTCATTATAGGAATTGCCCAATGAATTATTCTCAAGATTCCTTACTACATCATCAAGTGACTGGATTATCAGCTTTGCTGCGGCAATAGGAGTTTTAATCTGATGTGCCCAGCATGCATAGTAATCCTTGAGATTTCTTGATGCTTCTACACCAGCATCATATTGTTTTCTTTTCTGTTCATGTAGTTTTATAATAATATCAGCATATAATGCCTCAACATCATTCTTCTTATCCGGCAATGCTATATTCTGTATATCATCTGTCTTTATATTTCTTTCAAGTGTCCTTATTTTGTCAGCAAACACCGAATAGTCATATATAAGATATACTATGTATAGCGCACCATATAATTCTATTCCAAATGAAAACGCCTCATAATACGGAAGATTGTATAACCATATCACAAGCAGAATCACTACATAAGCAAGTACAACCTGTATTATATTACTCTTTTTATTCTTTAAATATAAAAATAGCAATCTCATCTTACATCTCTTTCTATCAGCCCTGCTGTCTGATATATAAGGATACTACTCTACAATATATCCAGTTCCCTTTTTAGTCTTTATATAATCCTTCAACCCTGCCTGTTCAAGTTTTTTCCTTAATCTTGTAACATTAACAGTCAGCGTGTTATCATCAATAAAGTCATCACTTTCCCAAAGCTTCATCATAATATTATCACGCGAAACCACTTTTCCTATATTCTCAAGAAGACTCTGCAGTATCCGGTATTCATTCTTAGTAAGCTCCATCCTTTTCCCATTATACGTAAATGTCTGGTCATTCATGTTAAGTATACAGCCGTTATGTTCTATGATATTCGTGCTCTCGGCAAATGAATACGTCCGTCTTAGCATCGCCTGCACCTTAGCTATAAGCACATTGATATCAAATGGTTTTACAATAAAGTCATCTCCACCCATATTAATAGCCATAACTATATTCATATTATCAGACATAGAGGACATAAATATAACCGGCACCTTTGATATATTTCTTATCTGCATACACCAGTGATAACCATTAAAATATGGAAGTCCGATATCCATAAGTACAAGCTGCGGCTCATACTTTGCAAAGATTTTTAAAACATCATTGAAATCATCTGCTATTTTAACATCATATCCCCATTTTAATAACTGTTCGCATACATTATCAGCTATAATCCTGTCATCCTCAACTATTAATATCTTATACATAGACTCACCCTGCTTTAATGTGCTCTATTATCCTGTTATTATTTACAAGCTATTACGTTAAGTATATATTCATACATTCTCTTAGTTGAAGATATGCTTAGGTGTTCCTCAGTTGTATGAATATCAAAAATATCAGGTCCCATTGATATGCAGTCAAGTCCTTCTATTTTACCTGCAAGTATACCACATTCAACACCTGCATGAATAGCCTCGATAGTTGGCTTTTTACCATACATCTGTTCAAATATCCTTACCATATCATCACGCAGCTTAGAATCCTTCTTATATTCCCATGCTGGATATTCACCTGTAAATTCAGCATTTGCCCTGAATGCTTCACTAACGAATTTAATCTGTCCCTTAAGATTCTTTAAAGCAGCTCCTACTGAACTTCTAAGTGAGAATCTAAGACATATACCTGATTCATCTAGTGAAACCACACCAAGATTAAGCGAAGTTTCCACAAGATTATCTATATCCTGGCTCATTCTCATTATTCCGTTAGGTAATGATTGTATAAGTGAAACTGCTCTTATACTATCTTCATATGTTACTGCCTCTGCGCTGCAGCCATCTGATATATCTATAACACACTTTAAGTCTGCATCTGATGTAGCAAACTCCTCTTTTATCTCTTTTGCTGTATTCTCAATAGCTGCTTTAACATCTGCAGCCTTGTCTGCTGCGACGATAATCTCAGCCATGCATTCTCTTGGAATAGCGTTATCCTTTCTTCCGCCATTAAAGGCTGCAAGATATACATTATTATCTATCATAGCATCCCTTAATATTCTTGACATAAGAACATTCGCATTACCTCTGCCTTTATCTATTTCAACACCTGAATGACCTCCTGTCAGTCCTGATAAAGTAATACTAAGCTTTGTTCCAGTAATCTTATTTTTATCAAGTTTTAGTGTAACTCTGCTACTGCAGCCCCCCGCACAGCTTGCAAGCATGATTCCTTCTTCTTCGCTATCCATATTAAGAAGCTTTTTGCCCTTTAACATGGATACGTCTATGGAAGAAGCACCTTCCATGCCTACTTCCTCAGATACTGTACACACGAACTCAAGACGTGGATGTGCGATACTGTCATCATCAAGTATTGCAAGTGCATAAGCAACAGCAATTCCATCATCACCACCAAGCGTTGTTCCCTTAGCAGATATGAAATCACCATTTACCTCAAGGTCTAGTCCATCCTCATCCATATTCTTATCACAATCAGGTGTCTTCTCACACACCATATCCATATGTCCCTGAAGTATTATAGGTGCTGCATCCTCATAACCCTTTGAGGCTTCCTTTATTATGATCACATTGTTAAGTGAATCCTGATAATATTCAAGCTTTCTTTCCTTGGCAAAATCCACAAGATAATTGCTGATCTTATCCTCCTTATATGATGGATGTGGGATATTACATATATCCTCAAAAAAAGAAAATACATTTTTAGGTTCTAATTCAGATAATACTCTCATAATACTGTCTCCTTTAAAATATTTATTTGCCTATTTCTCTATCTGTTTAACTATTTATTTATCTTGTTCATATATACAATAAACTGATTCTTATGAAGCAGCTTTATAAAATAACACAATCTCTCATACAGCGGCTCCGCTTTATCTCCAAAATGCTCTTTCACAAGCTGTCCTATATCATAAATACTTCTTACGCCATCTATGCTATGCCATACAAATGTACCAAAATCATCTAATTCAATGTAACTATATCTGGGCTTTCGCGCAATAAGCTGTGCTATTCTGTTAAAAATCCCTTTATTGTGTACTTTGACTTCTACATGACCTTTTTTGTTTTCCCTGCATTCGAACAACGAATTATGCTTTGGAACATAGTCTAAGTAATTATCCTTCTGCTTAGCCATAACTCAAGCTTTCTCCTTTAATCCTAGAAAAATAAAAATCTGCCGGCAAAATAACCGGCAGACTCATTATAACATATTATTTATTATTTTGTCTTCTTTTCTTTTTTGTTAATAAATGCCACTAATGTTGCAACAAGGCATGCAAAGAATACAAGTCCTCCGATATTACCAAGATTGATAATCTTTGATATATTAATAGCATCGCCAAGAGTAGCTGCTCCTACAGGAATAATAGCAAATACTGCTAAAAGGATACCAACCAGTCCTTCACCGGCAATAAGACCTGATGAATAAAGTATTCCCTGATTAACCTTAGCCTTACGCTCTTCCTCTGTAATACCCTTCTTCTTATCAAAGTAAAGTCTTACAAGTCCACCAACCATAATAGGTGTACTTAAATAGATTGGAAGGTAAAGTCCTACCGCAAATGGAAGCACAGGTATCTGAAGAATCTCAACTACTATTGCAATTGCAACTCCTGCAAATACAAGTGACCATGGAAGGCTGTTACCCATAACACCTTCAACAACCATCTTCATAAGAGTTGCCTGTGGTGCTGGTAATTCTGTTGAACCATAGCCCCATGCTGCATTAAGTAAATAAAGTACTCCACCAACTGTAATAGCTGATACAGCTACACCAATAAGTTCACCTGCCTGCTGCTTGTAAGGTGTTGCACCTACTATATAACCTGTCTTTAAATCCTGTGATGTATCTCCTGCTATAGCTGCAATTATACATATTACAGAACCGATACTTATAGCAGCAACCATACCCTTCATTCCAACAGTACCTGTTGCTTTAAGAATCGCTGATGAAATAAGAAGTGTCGCAATAGCCATGCCTGATACAGGATTATTGGAACTACCTACTAATCCAACCATACGGGATGATACTGTTGCAAAAAAGAAACCAAATATGATAATGATTATTGCACTAAGAAGATTTACTGGAATAACTGGGATTAACCACATAATAATAGCAAGTACTCCAATTCCTAATACAACAAACATCATAGGAATATCCTTAGTTAATCTTGATTCTACTCCATCTGCCTTCTTACCATATCCCTTAAGTGCCTGCTTAAATGTCCTTACAATAAGTGGTAATGACTTAATTAAGCTTAAAATACCACCTGCTGCAACTGCACCTGCTCCAATATAACGTACATAATTAGACCATATCTGTGATGGATTCATCTGTGAAACTGGAATAAGTGCTGGACCAATGATATTATCTCCACCGAATAATGCGATTAATGGCATAATCATAAACCACGCCACAGAACCACCTGCAAGAAGATATGATGATACCTTAGGTCCGCAGATATAACCAACACCTAAAAGTGCAGGTAATACATCTGCACCTACTGCTGAACCCTTATATGGCTTGATTGTGAAATCAACCTCACTTGGGAACACCTTAAGTCCATCTGCTATAAACTTATAAACAGCAGCAATACCAAGACCTGCAAATACTGTACCTGCCTTAGCACCACCCTCTTCACCTGCGACTAATACCTCAGCACATGCCTGTCCTTCTGGATAAGGTAACACACCGTGCTCCTGTACAATCAATGCACTACGAAGTGGAATCATGAATAATACTCCAAGGAAACCACCGATTAATGCAATAAGTGCTATCTCAACTAAAGAAGGCATCGCTGTACCTTCTTCCTGAGCCCACATAAATAATGCTGGAAGTGTAAATATAGCACCGGCTGCAACTGATTCACCAGCAGAGCCAATAGTCTGGACCATGTTATTCTCTAATATGGAATCTCTTCTTAATATAAAACGGATAATTCCCATTGAGATAACCGCTGCTGGTATAGATGCTGAAACAGTCATACCAACTCTAAGTCCTAAATATGCGTTAGCACCGCCAAATAATATAGCCAATAAAGCACCTATAATAACAGATGTAACTGTTAACTCAGGCATAACCTTATCAGCCGGAATATAAGCCTTGAACTCTTTCTTTTCGTTCATACTCTTTCTCTCTTTCTTAATATTCTTATGCAAAAATCGCATATAATATAATATTATTAAAAAAATATAAAAATGTCAAATATTTTCACGACCAGAACTTTACAGCCTGGATGATTCTAATTGTTCCACAAAAAGCAAGCATATTAATGTACATGATACCAGGGTCAAAAGGTCTAAACCCACATGAGCTTGCTCATAGGTGGGTGAAAGACCTTTTGACCCCGACATCATGTACATAAATTTATATAAATTTCCTATGTTATCTTGTGAACGCTGATAGTTTCCTTCCACATAAGACTCCCAATATACATCCACAGCAGCTTAACAGCACATATAATCCTCCTATTACATATTTTCCATCATCAAACAGATTATATGCTTCCAAAGAGAATGTAGAAAATGTGGTAAATCCACCGCACACCCCTGTTTTCCAAAATAAAATCGTATTTTTAGATATTTCAATCTTACTGCCGGCAATACCAGCAATAAATCCTATCAGAACCGCTCCTATAATATTAGTCATTAATGTTAAAATCGGAAATCCGCTTTTAACAGGTATAAGACTTATGGCATATCTTGACACCGCACCTGCTGCTCCACCAAGAGCCACAAATAAAAATTCCATATATTTCACATCCTTTTAGTTTGTTTAACATTAATTCTCTAATCATAATGATAGTTCTCCTATAAATACCGATTGAGATTTCACCGAATATTTCTAAACATAATGCTGCTTATCGTCTGCCTTTACCCGCTGGCAGCAATGTAACAAAATAATAAATAATTCCAAATATAGCTATGCTTCCCAACATAATGCCAATCATCTGATTTATACTTACAACATTTCCCTGAAATACTGGATTGCAATCAAGAGTGTCTCTTATCGCTTCAACCATTTCATCCGGATAATGTTTTCTCTCCATCTCCATGAATACTCCGTGAAGCATATGATTCTTAATCAATGAAGTGGCATATGTACTCGGAAGATAAGACAGTGCCTTCTGAAGACCTGATCCAAAATTTGAAATCGGCATATAAGCACCACATATAAAACCATATCCTGCGCTGACAATTGTACCTACAGCCGAAAGCTGTCCCTGTGTTGTCAACGGAAAGCTAATGATACTTGAAAGCGTACTTCCAAACAGGACGAGCAATATCATATCAAATAAAACCCATAATACATCTGCTGCATTCATATACCATCCCATTTTAAGTAAATATCCCAGGCATAATACAAACGCAAGTCCATTGACCATCAATGAATTAGCTACTGTTGACAGAAAATATCCCAAATAAATTTTTTCCTTGCTGACCGGTGCAACATTAAAATCCTTCCTTGTTCCATTTGCCTTGTCCTGCACCATAGTCAGATTCACACAAAATGTTACAGTGATACAGCTCACTGCCATAAGTGATGCTGTCAGTTGTGCTGCCACGGTTCCATTAATAAGCTTATCCGAAATTGTAATCATATCCGGAATTGCTGCTGTAAAAGAATCTTTGAAAACCTTTGCAAGAAATGTAGCATACAGAACAATTAGAATAACTGGTGTGATCATTGATGTAAACAACATACCTTTATCTTTAAAAAACAGTTTCCTGTTCCTGTCCATTAATGCCAATACTGTTCTCATCAGCGTTCACCTCCAAGCTTCTTTCCTGTGACTGCAAGAAATACATCATCCATACCGCCTTTTACTACTTCATAATCCGTGAATAGGTCCTGATGCTCTACAATAAGCTTCGTAGCTTCTTTCGTATTTCTTACTTTTATCTGATATCCGTCACGTATTTTTTTA
>ERZ826613.466-NODE-466-length-58501-cov-10.555915_pt1 | contig 58501 bp, 51 predicted proteins | sample MGYA00519925_ERZ826613 | MGnify/ENA primary metagenome ERZ826613 (study PRJEB31778, sample SAMEA3449236) | human gut metagenome | biome: human gut; feature: human-associated habitat; material: faeces | place: United Kingdom | collected 2010/2012 ... | reverse complement strand
CTACCAAATCGTCCTCACCGAGCGCCAACATAAATTCCTCCATATCCATAGGATAGAGCGTTTTCATATCGACTTTTCCTACGGGAAAAGAGAATTTCGCTCTGTTGACCGCAACGCCGAGCAAGCTGCCTGCGACAATGATATGATAATCTGGAGCGTTCTCGCAAAAGTATTTGAGCGAGGTCAAAGCCCTTTCGCAGAGCTGCACCTCATCAAAGACTATCAGCGTTTTTTCCTTTACGATAGTCTGACCTGCGATATGGGACAAAATCGGTATCAGATAATCGGGGCTGATATTTTCCTCAAAGGTTTCGTTCAGCTTTGGATTGGTTTCAAAGTTGAAGTATGCCACATTTTCATAATGAGTGCGCCCAAACTCCAGAATGGAATAGGTCTTTCCGACCTGTCTTGCGCCCTGTAAAATAAGGGGCTTGCGGTGTTCGCTTTCTTTCCACGCTTCCAAGAAGCCCATAATCTTTCTATACATAAGCAGTCCTCCTTAAAGGTACTGACCATAGTATAGCAGATATTCGTGTAAAAATCAATGAAATTTCCTTGAATTTTCGCACTAATCAACACGACTATTCTTTCTTACCTCTCACGATACGACACGAACACCGCAATTTCTGCATTTTATGCCTCTCCGAACTTGGTCGTCATCAACTTATAAAGCTCGGTATTGCGTGGGAACTTGTTGACAAACGGCACAAGAGAGCTGCCGACCTTGAGAAGCCCCTGTCCTGCGCCGACATTCGTGATATAGCTGAGCTGAAGGTCGGAGATATTAAGGAGCTTGGCAAGCTCGATACGGTCTGTGGATGCTTGGTTAAGCATAATGATAAACTCGCTGTTGGCAAGCATTGTTCTTGCCGTGTGGCTCTGCAAAAGGTCGTCCACATTCTGCGTGATACCCGTACAGTACGCACCGTACTTTCTTACTCTTTTCCAGAGCGTAAAGAGGAAGTTGGCGGAGTATTCGTGCTGAAAGAGCAGATAAATCTCATCAATAAAAATGAAAGTGTTTCTGCCTTTGGCTCTGTTCTGGGTAATACGGTTCAAGATGCTGTCAAGAACAACAAGCATACCGATAGGCTGTAACTGCTTGCCGAGGTCAAGAATGTCATAGCAGATAAGGCGGCTGTGGGTATCCACATTCGTATGCTTGGCAAAGGTGTTCAAAGAGCCGTCCGTAAAAAGTTCAATGGCAAGGGCGATTTCCTGTGCTTCTGGCTCGTCCTGCTTCAACAGCTCCTCACGGAAGTCCTGCAAGGTCGGCGGCGTTCCCATATAGTTGCCTTGCTGATAATACCGATACACCGAAGCGGTACAGCGGTCAATGATGGATTTCTGCTTTGCGCCAAGACTGCTGCCACCAATGAGCTGTTCGCAGAGGGACAAAATAAACTCCGATTTCAAGATAACGGGGTTTGCGCCGTCACCGTAATCGGAGTTCATATCCATAGCGTTGATGTGGTTTTCGCTCGTTGCCGAGATGTGAATGACCTCGCCCTGCATTGCCTTGACAAGCGGCGAATACTCTCGCTCTGGGTCAATAATGATAATATCGGCATTGGGGTCGGTCAGAATGATGTTCGTCATTTCTTCCTTTGCCGTAAAGGATTTGCCCGCACCCGACACGCCGAGGATAAAGGAATTACCGTTGAGCAGGTGGCGGCGGTTGGCGATAATCATATTCTTGCTGATTACATTCTGCCCGTAATAAACGCCGTTTTCGTGATAGATTTCCTGCACCCGAAACGGAATAAACACCGCAAGGCTTTCCGTTGTAAGTGTACGCAGGGCGTCAATCTTTCGCACACCGAAAGGCAGCACCGTATTTAAGCCGTCCATCTGCTGATATTTCAGTACGGCAAATTGACACAGGTGCTTTCTGGCAGTCGTAAGCAACGCTTCTGTGTCGCTGTCAAGCTGCTCCTTGCTGTCAGCCGTATGCACCATAGTCAGCACGGCGAACATCATTCTCTGGTCACGAGTCGTAAGGTCATCAAGGAACTCCTTGCTTTCTTTTCGCTGCTGCTCCAAGTCATACGGTACAACGGCAGAAAAGTTGTTGTTCTGGTTTTGCTTTCGCTGCCAATTCGTGATATTGGTTTCCACGCCGAGCAGTCGGTTTTCCACCTCTCGCACGGCTTCATCTGTGGGAACGGGAATAATGTCAACGGAGAGCATCATATTTCTGTTCAGCTCACAAAGCTCCGCTACCATACTGTCCTTGATATAGGCAGCGTATTCTCTGAGGAAAATCACACGCCCGTATCTGTCGCCCATTCTGAAACAGTCCTTTTCAAATTCAAAGGTGTCGGGGCAGATAAAGTCCTTGAAGTCGTGCCCCTTTCGCATCGTCTGGGAAATATCGAAACGGAACGCCGTTTCTTCGCCTGTGCGGTAGAAATCGTGAAAAATGCGTAGCTTTTCCTCTGCTTCAAGCTCTACGCAGCGTGACCCCAGACGGGAAAAGTGAGCAATAAGGTCAGCGCCCACACGGGCGAAATAGTTTCGGGCTTCCCCGATATTCTTCTTGCTGACAGATACCGTCACATACTTGTCCTGCACAATGGAATTTGCTCCTGTTGCTTTCTCAAGGAGCATTTTGTTGTATTCCTTGCGGTATTTATCAAGACCGTCATCAGCCATAGGAATGAGTATCGTCTGTTCAAAGTCCGCTTTGTTTAAGCGGCGATTATTGATAGTGATTTTAGTGGTAGCTCCGCTGTCAAGAGAATTAAGCAGCTCCGAGTATTCAAGGAACATTGCTTCCTTATCCTCACGGCTTGCTACGGCATAATTGATGTCCTCAAATTTGAATGTCTTAGCGTACTTGTTCTTGCCGACAAGGAAGATGCCGTCCTCCCAGATAGTTTTAATCGGGATAACGCTCTGTACCGATTTCGGCACGACAAACTTCTCCTTGTCCTGTTTGAACAGGTTTTTGAGTGTTTTAAGCATTGTTCTTCAACGCCTCCTTTTCGTGATTTTGGATTGTTGCTTTCAGCGTTTCATAGTAGAGATTATCGGGCTGAAACATCAGCTTTTTGGGCATAAGGAACTCCGATTTAATCCACGCCCAGACAAACTGCTCGGCGTTCATACCGTTGTATTTGACAAAGCCCATCAGCGCAAAGGGCGCTGCACCGAGGATACATACCCAACTGAGGGTTTCCGTTCCGAAGTGCGGGCGGAGAATAAAATACAGCCCGACCGCCACGCCGCAGGCAAGCACCGAAAAAATGAACTGTCTGAGCGACAGTCCGAAAAACATACTCTCCGTGTAATTGCGGATTTCCTTGTTTATCTTAACTTCCAATTCGTCGCACCTCCTTTATAAGCCCATCATTTCTCTTACAACACGGTCGGACATTTTGACCGCACCTACAAGGACGAGCATATTAAATACAAGCTCTCCGATATAGCTCCATACCATAGACACCGCCGCAGCATTAGGGTCAACCGCAGGGGGCGAAGCCGCAAAGAGCGAGAAGATGATACAGGCAAGCACAATGATTGCGCCCTCAAGACACACGGCGGCATAGCTCTTGATAAAGCTCTTTCCGACGCTCTGGCTTGGCTCTCCCGCAAAAGTGGAAAGCGGAACGGGGGCAATAGCGGTATAAAGGTACAGCTTAAAAAATCTGCCGTACACCGACATAATCATAATGAACGACAGCACCGTAATGAACAAACCGCCTATCAGCGTGACAGCCCATAACGGGATACTTTCAAAAAAGCCGCAGTCCTCAACAGCGGTCACGATTTCAGACGGCAATACCGTCTGCTGTGCCGTTCCGAAGCCTGCGGCGTTCATAATGGTTGAGATAAGACCCTGTACGATATTGAAAAGAGCCATCATCAGCTCCAAGCCGTAGGTCACCGCACCTTTGGCAAGGGCGAAGCGGATAAACAGCTTTAATGCGTGTTCTGGTTTCTTGACCTCTGCAAAGCTGCCGCAGGTACGCATTACACCTACGACAAAAAAGAGAACGAGCAACGCAAGCCCGATTGCCTGCACCGCACCGTGTATATTTACGATAACATTCCATATCGTGCCGCCCTTGAAGCTCTCTGGGGATTGGGTAATGAGCTGCCATATCTCCGACAGCTTCTCATTCCAAGTTTCAAGAGCGTTCTCCAAGTTCTGCACAATCCAATTATCAGACATTCGACCACCTCCTTATTGATTTGGATAACGGGGGCAATTCCGCAAAGCGGATCTGCCCCCGTTACCGTCAGTCTTGTGTCAATCTGTTGCTCTCTCAGCCTGTGATAAGGGTCAAGATTTCTTTTGCAAAGGTAATGACCACGCCGCCTGCAAGGGTCAGAAAGCCGTTTGCTCTCTGGGACGGGTCGTGAGATTTGAGAGACAGACCAATCTGCACAATACCGAAGCCGAGCATAATCATACCGACAGCTCGCACCAGACCGAAAATGAAGTCGGACAGGTTATTGACTACGGCAATAGGGTCATTCGCCGCAAAAGCGGTCACGGATGTTCCCACAACAAGGGTCAATGCCATTACTGCCGTGCAGTAAAAGCGGAAGCCCTTTCTGACCTTGCCAGACATCGGCAGCTTTTCGGTTTTCTTACCCTCATTCTTCTTAAAAAGTTTCATAGATAAATCCTCCTTTTAGATGTTGAATATTTCTTCCAAGTCCTCATCGGACAGAAGCTCGTAGGAAGTGCTGACAGCGTTTATGCTTACGGCGCTTTGAGGAATATCGCTGTCAAACACAAGGGTTGCGACTGCCTGCGTCGGCTCTCCGTGATTATACGGCGGCTGCCCTCCGTCAGCAGTCAGCTTCACATTCGGGTGCTTCATAATTTCATACTTGAAGTCCATTACGGGGCGTTCTCCACGAATAAAAAGAAGTGCGTAACGGTTATCAAGCATACGCACTTCATCTGGGGTCATAAGCTCACGCCCCGATATTTGATAGTTGGTCGAATAGTTTCCGCTTCGCCCAGAGCTTTTTCCGTAGGTGTTGGTATCAATGGTTTCCTTGCCGAGCAGCTCCGACACATATTTGTGGGTGCTTTGCTCATTGCCGCCGAGGTAAAGAAATTCATCGCAGTTGCCTACAATGCTTTCCCATTGCTTCTCGAAAAGGGCTTTGAGCTGCGCCAGATTTTGCAGGATAATGGATACTGATACCCCTCTGGAACGCATAACGGACAAAATCTTATCGAAGTCATCGGGCAGCGATACATTTGCAAATTCGTCCATTATAAAGTGGCAATGCACGGGCAGGCTGCCGCCGTATTTATGGTCTGCCAGATAAAAGAGCTGTTGAAAGAGCTGCGTATAAAGGATACTGACAAGGAAATTAAAGCTCGTATCATTGTCTGGTATCAAAGCAAACAAAGCGACTTTCTTTTCTCCCAGACTCGGCAGGTCAAGCTCATCGGTGGCAGTAAGCCCTGCAAGGCTCTCCAGATTGAATTTTTCAAGCCTTGCGGCAAGCGTGATTTGAATACTCTTTAAGGTCTTTGCCGAGCCAGAGTGATAATCCCTGTAATACTTGAGGGCGATATGCTCTGGGTTTACCATTTCCAGACGGTCAAACAGTTCGTCCAGAGGGCTTACATAGCTGTCGTCGTCCTCACGGACTTCGGCTGCACGAAGCAGCTCCATAACCATAGGGAAATTCTGCTCGTCGGGCGGAGCTTCGTACTTGAGGTAAAACACCAACGCAAGAAGCAGCATACTTGCCGCCGTATCCCAGAACGGGTCTTGCGACTGTGAGCCTTTGGGCGTAGTTGCCTTAAACAGATTCGTTACCAAACGCTGCACATCGTTGTCGTTGCGCAGATACACAAAGGGATTGTAACAATGGCTGCGGTGCATATTGATTAGGTCAAGGACACGCACCTCATAGCCTTTGCTCTCCAACAGACCGCCGATGTCACGGACGATTTCTCCCTTTGGGTCAAGCACCACAAAAGAGGTGTTGCATTGCATAGCGTTAGGCTTACAGAAAAAGCGTGTTTTGCCTGCACCAGAGCCGCCGCAGACTAAGATATTGAGATTTCGGCGGTGCTTTTTCCCGTCAAGACCAATGCGGACATTCTGGGTCAGCAGCTTGTTCTCGGACAGGTCTTTATCCCGATACTTCTTATTCAGCGCATCGGCGTTGCCCCATTTTGCAGAGCCGTGTTCCTCACGCCTGCGGTAGTTCCTGCGTGTGGAGAAATAAATACCGATAGCCATACCGTATGCGGCTAAAAAAATAAGGACAGTCTTTACGCTGTCCTCACATACGGTTATGGCAAAGGGACTGCCCATAGCATTGGTCAGTCCTCGGATGATTTCTACAATGCCGCCGCCCACATAAGGGGCGGTCAGCAAAGCAAGCCAAACGACGGGAATGATGCCGCAGGCAGAAAGGATTAGGCTCGTCTTTTTGTCGTTATCGTTCCTCATTACACCTGCAATGCACGACCTTGAATTTCTTTGTCGGGGCGTGTGCTACCTTGCTAATCAGCTCGTCAACAGGCTCGGTGGGGCGTTCCTCCTGTAACTGCCGTGTACGCAGGGTGTTGAGCGCATTGATAACGATATTTTTATCGTACTTATCAAGTGCGATATGGTATCGTTCTTCTCTCATAGGCTGTACCTCCGTTTATCGTTCCTGTTCCTTGCTTTTGGCAGGCTTGTTCTTCTCCATACTCTTATACATTTCGCTCTGGATTTCGCCCAGAACATCACGCATAGAGCCAAGCGCTCCCTTGAAAGCCTGCGTATCCGCTTCCGCAAGCTCTTTCGGAAGTCTGGAAAAATTAAAGCCTCTGGTATCAACGCCATATCGGGAGCTTACCATATACGCTACGCAGTAGGATTTGAACTCAGACACTTCTCGGCTTTCGTTATGCTTAAAGTCAAAAACCGCCGCTGATACTTCCTTTGCCATACTCACGAAAAGCTGTTCCTCGTTAAGACCCGTGCGGATAAAAATACTCTGCTGTTCGCTGTCGTAGTAGGCAGGCATTTCAAGGTCTGCAACAGGTACAAAAGGCACGGGGCTTGCGTCAATGAGTGCCGACACAAGCTCACGCATAGATTTCTTTTCCTGTGCTTCCTGCCTGTCCTTTGCAGAGGTTTCGGAAATGTCATAGACCTCTTTGGCGTTGTAGCCGACCGCCTTAGAACCGTCATCACGGGTGTACTCCTTGCTCGGCTCAAGGATAACAACTTTCTGTGCGTCCTTATTCACATAGACACGGCTCTGCTTCCAAGCGGCTTTTTCTTTAAGCTGCGTTGCTTCTGGCATCTGCGCCGATACCAGAATGGCATTGTTTACGGAATAGCGGTCAAACCGTCCCTGCACATCAAGATACTGACGGAAGCTGTCGCCGCTGCTCATCATTTCGGAGCAGGTGTTGTCAATCAGCTCATAGGCTTCTTTGCGCTGTGCCTGCTTCTGGGCAGCCCATTGTTCTTTGTCAAACGGTTTGCTGCCGCCGCTGAATACATCATAGATACTCATACTTGTTTACCTCGCTTCTTTGGATTTTTTGTGTTTCTTTTTTCTCTGGGGCTGTTTGTGTTCGGTCTTACCGTTGGCACTCTTAGCCCTGTCGGAAGCTCCGCTTTTGTCCAGGGCGGAAGTGCCTTTATCCGCTTCCTGCTCTTTGCGGCTCTCCTTGATTTTCCGCAGTTCCTCTTTGACAGAAGGTTTATCCTTAGTCATAGTAGCCCCCTCTGCGGATTTGCTTTGCTTCTCTGAGGTAGGCTCGGACTGAGGGGATTTTTCGGTCTTTGCCACCGAGGGGTTTGGGGCGTTTTCCTCCTTACCGACAGGCTTACCCATAAGCTCGTCAAGCAGCTTGTCCTTTTCTGCTTTTTCGGGTGTTGTGATTTCTGGCTCTGGCTGTCCGTTCTTTTCGTCTTTGGATTTCTCCGCTTCGGTCACAATAGAAGCGGTATCCACCGACGCAAGGTGGAAGCGTTCCACGATACGGCTGATTTTAGATGCGTCCTCCGCACGGGCGATAACATCGACCTCTGCATTAGGGTCGTTATTCTTGCGGTCTGCAAGGACGCAATAAAGAACGCCGTACTTTTTGGCTTCCTGCGTGAATGTTTTGAGGTCGTCATTTTTCACGGTAAAGACCTTCAGCTCTTTTCCAGAGCGCAGCATTGAGGAAAGCCGTGCCTTGCCTTTGGTTTTCTTTTCCTCTTTCAGAATGGAGTACAGCAGGATAGCAATATTTTTCGCTCCTGCGCCTGTAATTTTTGCAGCGACCTCAAAGCCCTCCAAGCTCATTCGGACGATTTGTTCTGCCGCTTCGCCGCCTGTGTTCATTTTTCGTCAGCTCCTTTCTTTGCTGTTCTTGTTCATCTGCCCATATAGCTGCGAGTTTTTCTTTGAGGGTGTCGCTACGGGCGGCGATACCCTCGCAAAGTTTGACCTCCTTTCGCAGAATACTAAGGCGTTTGGAAATATCGGATAGCTCTGCCTTGACCTGTGATTTTGCATCCTCATCCTTTGCGGAACGGGATTGGGCGTAAAGCTCCTTACGCTTTTCAAGCAAGGCGGACATTTCCGTTTCCAACGAGCCTTTGTATGACAAAAGCTGCTGTGCCGTATCAATGTGATTCCGACAAAGCAGCCTTGTTTCTTTTGCTATGACTTCCATTTTCATAAGGTCGTCCTTTAGAAGATAATGAAGCCGAGCATAATTCTGTTTTTTGTTCTTCGGCAGGATACCGAGCTTGTAGCAATAATGGAGATACAGTCCACGCAAGCCGCCGATTTTCTTAATAACCGAAAGCGACCCCTTGACCCGATAGACCTTGACCTGCTTCGGTGGGTCGGTAAATCGGTCAAACCTTACAGCGTAGGAGTTCTGGCTGATACGCTCCGTTATTCTGTCGTTGGTATAATCCTCTCCGAGTTTATAGAGCCGCTTTGGTCTTTGCCAGCCCTTTCCGATAATCGTCCAATACTTGCGATTAGGGTCAAAGCTCACACGGTAGCCCATCTCCGCCATAATGCGGTCAAAGTCTTTCAGCGTGTAGGATTTTGCAATGGCTTCATCAACTGCTTGCCGTGCAACATTATCTCTTGTGGGTCGCCCTTGCTTTTCCGCTTGGTAAAGGGCATAGGGCTTTTTCTTGCCGCTTGGGTGTTCAATAACGGACAGAGCATACTCACGGCAAAGCTCATCGGAGCGCTGACGGAGCAGCCGCAAGTTTGCTTTGTTGTCGTGATAATGCTTGCCGTCCGCAAAGGAAACGGAGTTCACTACAAAGTGATTATGCAGACACTCGGTGTTGAGGTGGGTGGCAACAATGACTTGAAATCTGTTGCCCCACATTCTCTCGGCAAGTCTGACCCCGACCTCGTGCGCCTGCTCTGGCGTGACCTCACCAGACTTGAAGCTCTGGAAGCCGTGATAACAGACAATCTCGCTTGTATCGTTCCATTGGGCTTTAGCAATCATCATTTCATCTCTTGCGGTAGTCGGGTCGCAGTTTACGCCCGTGACAAAGAAACGCTGTTCGGTCTTATCCTTATTGGTGGCGTACTCCATTACATCGACCATAGCCTGTAAATCAGCTTCGGTGTATTTGGGATTAGCGGTCTTTTCGGGATTTTCTGCGTAGTCAATCGGGTGGTCGAGCCTGCCACGCACATCCCATATCTCGCAGACCGCCATTAAGATACCCTGCGGGGCAGCAGATACGTTTTGCGGATTTCGATTTGAAACTCGTGCCACTTCCTCGCTTCCTCTCGGAGCATCGGCGTGTCGATAAAGCCGAGGGCGTTTGCTTTGACCGCGAGCTGATTGATACGGTTGCCGATAGCCGACAGCTCTCGCATCATTTTATAGAACTCTGGGTCGGGCTTCTCGCACAGGCGGTAGCCCTTTACCGTTTCTCTGAGGAAGGCTTCTTTTGAGCGACCCGATTTCCGCACAAGCTCATTAAGCTGCTCAGCTTCTTCCTCAGTCAGACGGAAAAGTATCTGCACATTTCGTTTTCGCATTTTTCACTTCCTCTCTCCCGGACAGACGGTTTATCTGCAAGCAGCACATAATCGCAACGCCCGTCAGCCCGCCGAGCATTATGCCGATGATAAAAAATATAAACTCACTCATTCTCAAACTCCTTTCTGTTTTCACGGGGTATTAGGGGCAGCCCCCTAACAAGCGAATTTGGTTAGCCAAATTCAGTGCTTGGTAAGACATATCATTCTTCGCACTCGTCCTCATACAGACATTCTCCGCACACGGGGCAGAAGTACGGACAGCCCGAACAATCATTTTCTTCGGACAATTCTTCCTCATCGGTATCGTCAAGACCGTCCTCGCTATGCTCGGTAATATCGGCTTCGCCGCAGACAAAATCATCGTCGGAAAACTCGATAAGGTCGGTATCAAAGAGAATAATTTTGACTTTCTCTGCCGCCTGTTCTGGGCTGTCGGCGCAAACGGAAACGGTCTTTTCATAGTGGGCGGTAAGGGTCACATCATAGTTTTTCAATGGTTCATTCCTCACTTTCGTTCTTAAATTTTGATTTGGTTTCGGTGTCTTTCTGGGGAAAAACTGCTATACAATCAACGGGCATCACTCCTTTCACACTTGGGCATAGGTCTTGCAATTTTCAGATAGGACAACAAAAAATCGTTGAAGTCCTTGCCTACAGGCGGTGGATCATCAACGATTTTGTAGTCTTTCTGCAACAGTTCCTTCAAAGTGGCAGTACAAAGCCTGCCTACCTTGTCATTATCCAGATGCAGAACGATGGTCGTAATTTGTGGATTGGCACTCAAAAAAGTTGTGAGAGCTACGGGGATTTTGCTGTCCTTAACCTCTTTTTTAGGCTGATACACGCCCGACAAAGAGAGCAGACTTTCCGATTTGTAGTCCTTGCCCTCGCATTTCAGATAAGTGGCATAGGACAGTAAATCAATGGCGGCTTCAAATAAATGCACGGTATCCGCAGGCTTCTTTGCCAGAAGTCGGAACGAATACCGCTTGTCGCTGCCCGATGCGTCCTGCTTGAAAGTGCTACCGAGAGTGCTTCGCAGAGCGGCATATTTCGGTGTTCCACTTTCATCTTTGCCGATAAAAACAACATTGTGGTAGTTGGCACTCTCATAAAGCGTGCCGTCTGCGATACACTCCTGTATGAGCTGATAGTCAATACCACGCCCGAAAAGGTACTGCATTACTCGGTTACAATCCTTGTTCTTCGGCGGCAAAAGCAGAGCTTTCGGCTCGTCTTTTTTTGGCGTTTTCGGCGGCGTCCATTCAACCGCACCGCCCGTCAACGCTTCGACGGCTTCGACAAATCCGTAATCCTTGACCTTGATAAGATAGTCAAGGGCGGAAACACCGCCGATACCTCTCGACCACCAATACCATTTGCCGTTAGAAATCTTTAAGCTGTCGTGTTCTGCTGTACAGTACACATTGCTTGTGCCTTTGACCTTAACAAGATTGCTCGGCTCAAACTCACGCAGATAGGATAACAGGTCAATCTGGCGTACCCGTTCAAGCACATCTGGGTCAATCTGCACGTAGGGTCGGTTAGTTCTCAATGGATAAAATCACCTCCAGAAATAGAAAAAGCCGAGGGGATTTCGTTAAATGAAAACCTCTCGGCTATGTAAAATATAGTTCTTTTAGAATGAAAAAAGCATCCCTTTTTCTGTTGCGATATTATAAATCCATTTGTTACCCGTATGTCTTACCAAATTACTAATATTCGCAATTTCCTTAATTGTTTTTTCTACAAACTCTGAATTATGCAACTTATAATTTTTTGCAAAGCAATCGCAGCACTCCTGCATTTTTGCATCGGCAGGTGGAAAAAGAGCCATTGGAACATCTTTTGCATCTAAACGACCCTTGATATTACCTCCCGATATTAGGCTTGCATTACCGTCACGCCCTTTACCTGCTATGAGAAAATAGAACGGCAAGGCTAATATAGCATCACAATTTGTATCGGCTACTCGCTTATAAAATGCTTTTATAATATCAAGTAAATCATCGGTAGTTAGGCAATCTTTATTTGTCGCCTTGTTCAAATCTATTGAAATAGCCTTTTCAATAGCTGCGTTACCTGCACTTGAAAAAGCTAAATGGTCATTTATCATAAGGACTTTGTCTAAATCATCTGACAAAGTTTTCCCGTCAATACTTGACCCTCGCTTATCGCCTGCAATAATTATACGGTTATTTTCTTTTATTCCAAAGATAACACTCACAAACTGTCACCTCCTTACTGATTTAAAAATCATACCACATTTTTATGAATTTTTCCACCTCTGCGGCTATGTAAAAGCGGCATCAGCTTTTCGCCAATGCCGCCATTCTCGGTTATAAAATGCCTGCTTTTTTCAGATAACCCACGCTGTCATAGCAGCCTCGGAAATAAATTGCTTCCTGCTGCATATCGCAGAGCCTCGCCCGAAGCTCCAGAATTTCTATCAGCGCCGTACATTCCTGTTTGGATAAATCGCTTGATTTCTCCGTATCGAATACCGCCATCACTTTCGGATACTGCCTGTAAAGGCTCTCTATCTTTTCCTCTATGGAACAGTATTCGGAATTGGTTTCTCGCAGCTTGGATATGACGGAGCTTAGATACTCCTCGAAAATATTGCTGTGCGCATCGACAAAGGTTTCAAATTTGAAATTATTAAGCACGGTTTTCACCTCCGATTTAATACTTCTTGTACCTATTATACTGCCCCAAAAAGGTCATTACAAATATACAAACAGCATTATCTCTCTCGATTTGCACATTTTCTTTCGGGTTGCTCCTCGCTCTGGTCTGGCTCGGTATCCATAACGGAACGGTCTTTCTCGTTCAGATTAAGCTCGATATTGAGAGCGTTCAGCCGTTCCGTCTTTTCCCGCAGCTCATCTTCAAAGGCAAAAGGCTTTTCAACCTCGGCTTTTGCGGTTTGTAGCTGCTCAATGGTTTCCGTCCGCTTTGTCTTTGCAACCTCCAATTTTACAGGGATTTTCGCAAGCTCATTTTCAATTCGGGTCAGATTGCCGAGCGCATCGCTGCCCAATTCGACCTTGTGCTTTGCTTTCCCGCAAAGGTTTAGGCAGTAATGGGTGTTGAGCGTATCATAGTAAGCCTCCATTCTGAAACCACGGTAGCTGCCGATTTCCACAGGACTTACAAGAGTGTTTTCCTTGCAGACGGCAAGGAGCATTTCGCCTGCGGCTGCTTTTTCGGTAAAAGTCACGCCTTTTATTGTCATCGGGCAGAATTTATCCTCGCCCTGCGGCTTGTGCTGCTCGGCAAGTGTCGTGTCGCTTTCGTAGCCTGCAATGCGTTCCTCATACTCCTTTATGGTCTGCGGATAGAATTTGAGTATCCTGTCCTCAAGGTCGTAATGCTCGGACAGATAGCTTTGTTTGAGTACACGCAGCTTCGATACCTGTATATCCAAGTCCATTTTCTCCTTGAAACGCTCGTCGCCTGTGGCAAGCATTTTGACCTCGGCAAAGGACAGCGCAACCTCGTCCACATCTTCGGCAGAACGGACGGGGCTTTTGCTCGTCATTATCTGGCTGATAAATTTCTGCTTGCTCTCTACCAACTGATAGAGGTAGGCATCAAAGGTCTGCTCGGTAACATAGCGATAGACCTCAACCTCTGGGAACATATTGCCTTGCCGTTCAATGCGTCCTTGCCGCTGTTCAAGGTCACTCGGTCGCCACGGACAGTCCAAATTATGAATTGCTTTGAGCCTGTCCTGCACATTCGTACCTGCCCCCATTTTCGGGGTAGAGCCTAAAAGAACACGCACTTCGCCGCTTCTGACCTTTGCAAACAGCTCTTTTTTCTGTGCATCGGTAGTCGCCTCGTGAATAAAGCGTATCTGCTCCGCAGGGATACCCTTGTCGGTCAACTTTGTTCGTATATCGTCGTAAACATTGAAAGTGCCGTCGTTTTTGGGCGTTGACAGGTCGCAGAATACAAGCTGCGTCGCCCGTGTATCGGTGTTTTCTGCCCAGATACGGTACACATTATCCACGCAGGCGTTGACCTTGCTGTTTTCAAAGTCTGGCAGCATCGGGTCGATAAGCCTTTGGTCAAGCGCCAGCTTGCGTCCGTCATTCGTGATTTTCAGCATATTGTCGATATACGGCTCTACAAGTCTATCACGGACTTTCTCGGCTCTCTTTGCGAGGGAAGCAACCATTTCCGTTTGAATTTCGCTCGGGGCGACCTTGATATTGCGGTAATTGACCTTTGGCACGGGGAGCTTCAGCATATCGGCGGTCTGAATGTCGGCTACCTCACGGAACATCTGCATCAGCTCTGGCAGGTTGTGAAACTTGGCAAATCTTGTTTTCGGGCGGTAACTTGACCCCTCTGGGGCAAGCTCCAGAGCCGTTATGGTTTCTCCGAAGGTGGATGCCCAACTGTCAAAATGCTGTAAGCCATTCCGTACCAGAGTGTCGTACTGCAAATATCTCTGCACCGAGTACAGCTCAACCATAGAATTGCTGACGGGCGTACCCGTTGCGAAAATCGTTCCTCGGTTGCCCGTGATTTCGTCCAGATAGCGGCACTTCATAAAGAGGTCGCTTGACTTCTGGGCTTCGGTCTGAGCAATGCCGCCCACTCTGCGCATCTTGGTGTAGAGGTACAAATTCTTGTAAAAATGGCTCTCGTCAATGAACAGACGGTCAACGCCGAGCTGTTCAAAGTCAATTACCGTATCCTTGCGCTTGGTATCATTGAGTTTGTCAAGCTTTGCTTTGATACTCTTGCGGGTTTTCATAAGCTGCTTGACCGTGAATTGTTCGCCTTTGGAAGCCTGCACATCTTCAATACCTCGTTCTATATCAAAGAGCTGTTTTTCCAACTGCATTTTCTGGCGTTCCACGCTCATCGGGATTTTTTCAAACTGACTGTGTCCGATAATGACCGCATCGTAGTCGCCCGTAGCAATGCGTCCGCAGAACTTCTTGCGGTTGCCCGTTTCAAAATCCTGTTTGGTCGTGACAAGGATATTGGCGCTCGGATAGAGCCGCAGATATTCGGAAGCCCACTGACCGACAAGATGATTGGGAACTACAAACATTGATTTCTGGCAAAGTCCGAGCCGTTTGCTTTCCTGTGCGGCGGCTACCATTTCAAAGGTCTTGCCTGCGCCTACCTTGTGGGCAAGGAGCGTATTGCCGCCGTAAAGGATATGAGCGATAGCGTTTACTTGGTGCGGTCTTAATGTGATTTCTGGGCTTATACCGCCGAAAGTGATATGACTGCCGTCATACTCACGGGGACGGATGCAGTTAAAAGTGTCATTGTAATATCGGACAAGGCGGTTTCGCCGTTCTGGGTCTTTCCATATCCAATCCGCAAACGCCTGCTTGATAGCTTCCTGCTTTGCCTGTGCTGCCGTCGTTTCCTTGGCGTTGAACACTGCTTTTTTGTTGCCGTGTTCATCATACACATAGTCAAAGATACGGACATCACGCAGGTTCAGAGTATCCTCAATAATGCGGTAGGCGGAAGCCCTCTTTGTGCCGTAGGTGCTGTTTGCCTTGACATTATTGAAGTCGGAGCTTTTGTTCTCAATAAACCAGTCGCCGTTAAACTCGGTATAGCGCACCTTGATTTTTCCTCTGGCGTACTGCGACGGAGTAAGCAGCTCCATAACAAACTGCTGAATATCCTCCTGCGGTATCCAAGTCGTTCCCAGACGGACGGAGATTTCGGCAGCGGACAGGTCTTTCGGAATGACCTGCTTTAAGGCTTCCACATTGACCGCAAGCTCAGGGTCGTTCTTTGCCGCCGCCTGAGCAATAATGAGCTTTGTGCGGACATTGCCCGACAGATACTCGTCTGCGGCTGCATAGGAAACAGGCTCGGAGTTCGGCACTTTGAAGATAACGCCGTGCAAATCCTTGACAAGCTCATCCTGCGTTTTGCCCGTAAGCTGTTTCATATAGGGCAAATCAACACGGGCTTTCTCTCCGATGGATAGGGCGAGGGCTTCGCTTGATGTTTCAACCGAGGTTACTTCACGGTGCGGCTTGATAGTCCGCTTTGTAAACATATCCGCTTTTCGCTTGAAATTGCCCTCATCATCAAGCGCTTCCAGAGAACACAAAAGAAAATAGCTCTCGTCTGACGCAAAGGCAAGATAATTCCCTCGGCTGTTGATAAGACCGTATTTCTCGGTATAGCTGTCATACAGGCTGTTTAGGTTTTCCTGCTCGGTGTGTATCATTTCCTCTGGATAATCCTCGGTCTGATACTCAATGAGCCTGCGTACACAATCCCGTATTTCTATAAGTCCCTTGATACGATTTTCCGCCGTCATTGATACGGTGGCAGGGGTCATACGGTCATTCTCTCGGAAATAAACCTTGCCGTCTACCAGAGCGAATGAGAAGTTGCGTACATTCGGGTCGGCAGGAATTGATGTGTCCTGTTCGTCGGAGATTTGGTCTATCTCATTATCAAGCTCTGTGATTTCGCCGTTTATCCTTTGAACGGCGTTGTGAAGCAGCTCGGACAGAGATTTATCCTCATAGGCTTTGCAGGCAGGCTCTGATTTCCCAAAGCGTGTGCTTTCAAGCCGCATTTGCCCAAGCACCATTTCGGGGTGCTGAACAAAATAGCTGTTCATCGTAACGCCATTCTCGTCTGTGTCCAGATACACCCAATCTGGCTCAACATCAATTACACGGTCACGCTTTTGCAGAATGAGAATATCGCTTGTGACCTCTGTGCCTGCGTTGGCACGGAATGTGTTGTCTGGCAGACGGATTGCGCCCAACAGCTCGGCTCTCTGGGCAATATACTTTCTTACCTCTGGGCTTGCTTTGTCCATTGTTCCCTTAGAGGTAATGAACATCACAACGCCACCGGCACGGACTTTATCAAGCGCCTTTGCGAAAAAGTAATCGTGTATGAGGAACTTCTGGGCGTTGTATCGGCTGTCGTTCACACGGATTTCTCCGAAAGGCACATTGCCGATAACCACATCAAAATGGTCGTCTGGGAGCTTTGTTTGCTCAAAGCCCTCTATGGCAATATCGGCTTTCTGGTAGAGCTGCTTTGCGATTTTGCCTGTCAGCGGGTCTAACTCTATGCCGTGGAGCTTTGAGCCTGCCATACTTTCGGGTAGCAAGCCGAAGAAATTGCCCGTGCCGCAGGAAGGCTCCAAGATATTACCCTGTGAGAAGCCCAAGCGGTCGAGCGCTTCGTACATTGCCTTGATAACAACGGGCGGCGTATAAAAGGCGGTCAGCGTTGACTCCATAGCGGCGTTGTATTCCTCTGGGGATAGGCTCGCATACAGCTCCTTAAACTCGTCAGCCCAAGCCGCATTGTGTTCATCAAACGCCATAGACAAACCGCCCCAACCAACATACCGAGATAGGATTTCCTGTTCTTCGGGCGTGGCAAGGCGGTTTTCGATTTCAAGCTCGTGCAGAAGATTGATAGCCGCCATATTGTTGCGGAACTTTTCTTTTGCTCCGCCTACGCCAAGCGTGTCATCGGTAATACGAAAATTGTGACGGTCAGCAGATAAAGCGGCTGGAGCTTCCGTCTTTTCTTCGGGCGGTAATTCGGCTTTTGCCTGTTCTAAAAGGCTTCGGATATAGCCGATTTTCTCCACTCGGTTAATTGGAAAGCCTGTACTGTTCTGAAAAGTGATGTCACGCAGGGACACATCGCCGCTTATCCTACCGACGCTCTCCACAACATATTTGCGGTTGTCTATCGTGATTTCTTTGCCGATAAGGTCGGCGTTGTCCTGTGCGGGAACGGGATCTAAACCTTGTTTAGCCCGTTCCACATACAGCCATTCCTCGGCTTCCTTGTCGGCAACCGCTTTCTTGACTGCCGCCAAGCCCTCATTGGCTGCTTCCTCTGTGGGATAGGTCAGAATTTTACCGTAATCATCAGCGTAATATTTCTCTCGGACATTATCCCAGATAGCATAAACATCTTCGGGGTCGGGAAACGCATCTGAGGTCATTAAAATCTCAAAGCGTTCCTCTTGCGGCTCGGATTCATATTCCGAAGCAACCTTTTCCGCGTAGGCAATCATCTCATCTGCCGCAGACGGTTGTTCGGGTTCTTCGGCTTTCCTGTACCAGTCGCTTTCGGTAGCCATAATCTCGGCAAGGAGCTTTTCGTCCTCTGGCGTCAGCTCGGTATTCTGCTCCAAAAACGGGATAAACACATCACGCCCCAAGCGCAGACTTTCCATCCGTTCTCGGTAATAATCCTCGCCCTGTCGCTTCCATTCGGGGATAAACGGGCATTGCGGCGACAGGCAGTAATCATAATAATTCTTGATATGGGCGATAAGGTCGCCCTCGCCGTCGCCAATATCAAAGCGCCCCTCATAGTGAAAGTCCTCACCGCCGACGGTAGCAGTAATCTCAAAATCCGTCTTGTGATACCAACCGATTTCCTTGCTTTCACGCTCTCGGTGCTGTTTTTCGTCCAGAACACCAAGCAACTTGTTTCCAAGGGCAAAGCTCAAATCCGTATAACGGTCATTAAGCTGCCTGTCGTAAAAAGCAGGGTGTTCGGAAAAGCCGATAGAAAACTGTATTGCGTCTGGCTTTTCCTCGGACGGCGCTTCTGTCCGCTGCTTCTCGGTCACGACAACTTTCAGATGGTCGTTTGTGGGATTTTCCTTGAGCTTTTCCTCAAAATCCTCTCGGCTGTATTCCTTGCCGAACAACGGAAACTCTGCATTTCGGAGAGATACGGCGTTTTCGTCAAAAGCTGTGATTTCGTATTTGTCTGCGCCGATATACACCACATCGCCCTCATTGTAGAGATAGCGAAGCGGATACAGCTCCCGCAATTCCTCGGAAAATTTCCACGCATTGCTGCGGCTGAAAACCGATGTCGTTTTCCATTGTATCTGAGTAAGAAAATCAAGGAGCTGTTGAACGGCAGTGGGGTCGGACAAGTGCTGTTCCATCTGCTCAGCCGTAACATCGGCAAGGTCAGAACGCTCCACATTGGATAACAGGTCTTTTTCGTACCCGTCCAAGTCACGGATAAAGTCCGACAGGCGCAGGGCAAGGGTATCCCGTTTGTCGGCAGGCGGCAGGTCACGATGAGCGTCGATAAAACGCTGCCTTGCCATTTTTCTCTGGGCGTCAACCTCATATTGCGGAGCTGACACGCTTTCCAGATAATCGGCATAGTGGTCTTTTTCTTTCGGATTGAGATAGCGGTTTGCCTTTATCAGCTCACGCAGCCGCTTTTCAACCTTAGACCAACTGAGCCGCAAGTCTGGGTTTGTATATGACCCGTGCTTTCCAATGCCGATGCCTTTGCCGTCGTGCCATTCGCCGCCGTTTGTTCCGTCGGGGTAAAGGTGCGTTCCGCCGCCTATGCCGTATTCCTTTTTGAGAAAAGCGATATTACTTTTACTGTCCTCGTATTTCTGAAACTGACGGTAGATACGGTATTTTCCGTCTTGAAATCCGCTTCCTTTTGTCAGAACAGAGTCAATATCTTCCTGTGAAACAGCAAAAGCAGAGGATTTTTCGTCCTCTGCTTCGGCTATCATTTCGATTTGTTCCTCTACGGTAGGAAGATTGACCTTGACCTCATTGGCATTGGCAACGCTTACTTGTAAATCAGCTCGGTCATAATCACTTCCTCCGCTTGATTGCGGATGTTGTTCATTCTCTGTACCCATTGCATCGGGGCTTTCTCTTTCAGTTCCTCCGTCACGCCCTGTTCGGTTGAAAGCTGCTTCGTCAGAAGCTCCAATCTCTGGAGAGCCGTCTGCTCGGTCTGATACAGATGCTCGTTCAGCTTGCCCGATGTCAGCAGATTGAGATAGGTCACTCGCTTGTGCTGTTCCAGATAACTCCTGTGCATCTGTGCGTATCTGCCAAGCGGAATTTCTTGCTCGGTCGGTAATGTCAGGTCGGGAATAAGATAATCGCCCTGCCTGCTGTAAGTGATTGCGTTCATTATTTTCGCTCCTTTCGGGTTGTATTCTGCTTATATTATATTGGCTTTTGCTTTCTGGTACAAAGGTGCGATTTGTGCCTTTCTCTGCGATTTGCAGATTTTGTATCGAAAGAGAAATTTCCTTGAGAGCCATTTCGGAAATATCGCTTGTGGCAATGCCGAGGGCGTTGATAGTCGCAGGCGTATTGAAATTGATAATGTCCTCAAAATCCTCTCGGTCAAAATGCTCGTTTGTATCCAGACCGCAGCGGCTCATCAGCATAAATGCAACGCTGTTTGTTACCAACCGCCTGTAACAGACCTCCACATTAAAGTCGTCCAATTCCTCCAAGAAGCTGTCCCTTGTGAAATCTTTGAGCTGAGAGAAATAGTCTTGCAGATTATCCTCAACGGCGTTCTTTGCCGTTTCGATTAGGGCAGAAGCAAGGTCGGTGCTTTCCGCATTGCCAAACCTGTCGGAGAGCCTTTCGATAACAGCCTGCTCGTATCGTCCGTTCATCTGCCATATCGGGACGGGACGGCTGCCGTAATATCCGTCGTGCGTGTCCAAAACATCAAAATAGTATTTTAGGGTATTCCTGCGACCCTTCGGGTCGAAAACGGCGATACCCTTACTGTCTTTGTTTACCCAACGCTTAAAACGCTTGTTCCAAGTGTCAAGCTCTGCGACGGCGATAGCGTCGGGGCGCTGTGCATAGATTAAAAGCTGTTCGTCAAAACGGCATTTATAGTTGCGGCAAGCAGCAGCTAAAAAGCTCTGCCACGTCTGCGGATTTTTTGCAACCGCAATACCTGTGCGCCGATACAGCTCCGTAATTAGCTGATACTTCGCAGCCATTGAATTTGCACCTCCTTATTCCGTTTTCGTTATTCGGTCATTCTTACTCATCGGCAGCACCGCCGAGAAAGGAAATGACCCTGTTCGCTTTAATGCTCTTTTGCAGGTCGTTGATAAGGGCAATGTCCGCAACCGTGATACCCTGTATAGAGAGAATATCGTCCATCGTCATAGCGGAAATTGCTTTTTCATCGGTAAAGCCTGCTTCCAAAACCTTGTTCAAGACCTTGACGGCTTTCTGATTAACAGCCATATCCCAATCCTCCTTTATCGTTCATAGTCGTTTTTTCTCGGAGCTTTCTGGGGCGGCTGCTCCGCCTGTTTCGGCTCGTAGGTCGCTTCATTTTGCTGCATACGCTCGGCAAACTCGCAGATATGAAAAATGTTGTTGCCGACCTCGGTATGACATTCATCTATAAAGCGACAGGAATATTCTCGCTTTTCTCCCCAAGAGTTCGTTACGATTATCCTGCAGCCGTCGGGGATGCGAAACAGCTCCTTATAGTTCGGGTCAATAAATCGGATACCTTGCTCGGCTTTCTGAATGTGCTTATCAAGCCATTCTTTTACAAAGCAGTAGCAATAAAAATTGTAGTCGCCCCTTGTGGGGTTGCAGCGCAGCAGATAGGCGTGTTTCTCCGTATCCACTCGGAAACCGTACTCCGTGCAATAGCTCCCCTTAAATGCGCTGTCCGCATACTGCCTTGCATACGCACTCATATCGGAACGGCTTTTCAGCAGTCCGTATTTATCGGAGCGCAGAGCATTGATAACCTCGTCAAACTCCGCCTTGAACTCGTCCGTTTTCCATTGTGTTCGGGTGTCCGTCCAAGTGGTATAAAAGCCGTATCCAGAGCTGTCAAAATCTCCACGCAGATGACCGATATTGGCGGTCTGTCCCTCAAGCTGCATACTTTGAGCATAGGTGTATTTCTGCTCGGCAGGGGTTAAGGCTCGTATCTCCATATCAGCGTTCCTCCCGACTTTTCTGCTTTTTCTCTTTTTCCTGCGCCTTGATTTTGGAAAGCGCTTCCTTTGCCCAATCGGGCATACATTCGGGCTTGATTTCGCCAAGCACATCGTACCTTTCCCATCTGGCTTGTTCGCCTGTGGCAAGGCAAGTACCAAACACCGCCCGACCTCTGCCGCCGATTGCCCCGTTTCCTCCGTCAGCCAGCACAAGCTGAAAGGCGGGGTGCTGATATTCATAGCGTTTCGGCTCGGAATTGATAACAACGACCTTGCCCACAATGTTACGCATACCGTCATCGGGGATACAATGCTCCTTTGTAAACACGGTCTTGTCAAAGGGGAATTTGGCAAGCTCCGCTTTGGTGCAGTCAATCTGCGACTGTACTCGCTCAACAAAAATCTGCATTGCTTCCAGATAATCGTCCGAAGCGACACCCTCTGTCGGCCACGCCGCTGACAGAGGGTTGTGGTAATCGCAGCAGCACACCATAAAGGGATATGAGTCTTTTTTGTCTACGCCGAACACGACCTCTTTATCTCCGATATAGATGCTCTGAATAATTTCGTAATCACCGAGTGTTCTCTTTTCCTCACTCATTCGGCTGCTCCTTTCGTTCTTTTTTCTCCTTCTGCTCGTCTAAAATCTTTCGGATACAGACATCGCAGAAAATAACAGACCCGTCCTTATATCGGGGATAAGGACAGGTCTTGCAGTCATATACCTTTTTATCGCTCACGGTCATCACGGCTTTTCTGGCTTTCATCGGGCTGATTGTAGGGCATACGGCACTCCCGACGATAGCGTTCATTCAGCTTCTTCCTTGCTTCGGACAACTGATTGCAGTAATATCCCCAGAAATAATCCGAGCCGTTTTTGCAGTACCAACACACATAGGGGTTGGGGGCTTTGGCGTTATGACCGATGACAAGCTCATTACTCCCGATAGTATGGCTCTCTATGATTTCATAACCGCTGTTTATCCGTTTTTCCTCCATTTTGCACCTCATTCCTTTGCGTATTTGCGATACGCTTTTTCGCCTGCGGCACGAAGCCGCCTAACACGGGCGTTTCCCATAAGCTCTGGATATTGCGCCTGTAATTTGCGGCGTGTCCTGCCGACGCTCTCAAAGCTCGGCAATCCCAGATATTTATACTGAGCCATTACCTCAGCAAAGGGCATAGCCCCTGTATCTTTCAGACAGCCGTTGCAGACCTTCAAATAAAGCAGCATATCGTCGTTTCGGGCTTCCTCGTCCTTTTGCAGAACGGCTCTGACCTTGCCCTCAATGGTTTTGAGATTTCTCATAGATTTACCTCCATAAACAGCAAAGGGGGCGGCTTTTTCAGCCGCCCCCGACGCTTGTTACTTCTTTCTGTTACGGATATTCAGCCACACCGCAGCGCCTACGATAAACACCACAAGCACGATTGCAATAATGGTCTTTGCTTCCATAAATCAATCCTCCTTTTTCTTTTTCTTAAAGCCTACGAAGCCGAGAACGCCTGCACCCAGAACAGAAGCAGCCGCAAGGCTTACCCACAAGGCAAGATTAAAATCATCGCCAGTTTTCGGAGTGTCCCGAAGTTCGTTGTGCATCTCAACGATTGTAGTAGCACCGACCTTGACCGTTGCCTGTTTGTCGGCGGGCAGGATATATCCTGCGGAAACGCTGTCGCTTACCTCGGATACGGTGTATTCGCCAATTCGCAGACCCTCAATATAAATCTCGCCGTTTTTATCGGTCTTAAAGGTCTGGTCATAGCCGTCAGTACCCGTCACACGGAATGAGAAGCCCTCAATCTTACCGTCGGAAGAAGTCTTTACGATTTTAAGAGAGCCTTTCTGCGCTGCATTGACAAAGCCCACGCCTGCCTCATTTTCAACGATATAGGTCTTGCCGTTTTCCTCGATGGATACGGAATATACATTCTCGTCAAGCACAAAGCCTGTCGGCGCAGTTTTCTCACGGACAAGGTACTTTCCGTACCGAAGCTCCTTCATCTGATAAACGCCACCGTCAAGCTCGGTCATTGTTCCGAGCAGTTTGTCGCCGCTATCCAGCTTGCCATCACCGTTGGTATCGGTATAGACCTCAAACTCTGCACCTGTGAGCTTGTTGTCGGGATAGTCCTTATCAACCTTAGTCAATTCGATATTGCCCTTAATGAAGTAGTTGACAAGCTCGATTTTCACGACCTCATCAACCGCACCGATTGTGACCGTGATTTCTTCCTCGGAGAGTACAAAACCTGTCGGGCTTTCGATTTCACGGATTACCCAAGTTCCATACGGCACTTTTTCAAAAGAAAAGCTACCGTCAGCAGCCGTAACAGTAGTCTGGATAGCGTTTTCTGTTGTGAATTTCTCTGTGCCTGTCTTGAAAATGCCGATAACCGCACCGCCGAGGGCGTTGCCGTCCTCATCGGATTTCTTACCGCTTACAGAGCCGTAAATGATGTCGTTGTCAATGGCTTCGCCGCCGTTGGCTGTGATGTGAACGGTAGCTGTTTCCTGTCCCGCATACTCGAAAGTGACGGGATATTTCTGCCCGTTCAAGATATATGCGGAATTGGTCGCAAGCTCTTTTACATAGTAGCTCCCGATAGGAAGGTCGGTTTTGACCTTGCCGTTTCCGTTCTCGTCAAGAGAGATAATCTCAATCAGTCCGTCAGCAGGGATAGCCGTGCTGTCTGCCGCCGTCAGTTCCTTTTCCGCATACAAACCAAAGGTTACATCAAAAATTTCGCCGTTCTTGCCGATGCCGTAGGCTTCGTCCGTCATAAGGCGCTTGATAAGGTCGATTTCTACACGCTGCCTTTCGTTATAGAAAGAGGTGGCGGTTTCGGTAACAGCGACATTCTGACCCGCATATACAAGCTCGACGGCGTGAGTTTTTTCGTTCAGTACCATTCCAAACGGTGCTGTGATTTCCTTGACCTCGTATTTGCCGAGATAGAGTTCCTTGCTTACCGCCATACCGTCTGCGCCTGTGGTAACGGTATCGACCACCTCGCCCTTAGAAGCTCTGAGCGTACCGTCCAGCGTGTAAATATCCTCGGCGGCGGTAATCTCATAGACTGCGCCCTCAAGCCCACGCACCGCATAGACGGGCTGATACAAGCCGCCTGCTTCATTGACGGAGCTGAACACTTCGCCCGATTTGGATACGGTAATCGTGCCTTTCTGTGCCATATTGGAGCGTACCACCTCAATGACGGTAATGCCGCTGTCAATCTCGGAGTTCTCCTGCATCACATCAAAATAGACAGGCTCGGAGTTCAGCACATAGCCATACGGCGCTTGTACCTCAACCAGAGAATAGCCCTTGCCATATTCCAAGGTCTGCGGCGTAATAAGCTCGCCGTCGGCTGTGGTATAAAAGGTGTCAATGGTCGTCACTTCAGGATAGGTGAAGGTCATTGTCACAAGGTTTCCGTTCGGGTCGTAAATCTGGAAGCCTGCGCCTGCATACGGAATGGTGTTGCCCGTTTCCGCATCTTTCTTCACGACCTTGATATAGCTTTCAAAGTTTGCGTTGTTGATAAGATAGCGGTAGGTCTGACCGTCCTTGCTGATAAACACATCAAAGGGCTTCATCAGCTCACGCCCCTCCCAACCAGAGGTCTGGCGGACGGTGTAGATACCGTAAGGCATATCCTTTGTCTTGGCAAAGCCGTTTTCATCACAAGTGAGAATATCTCGCTCGGTTTCCTTAGCGGCGTCATAGCTGCCTGCCGCCTTGCGGAACACTTCAAAGGCTGCGCCTGTTTCGGGCGTTTCAATCTGCGTTTCGCCGTAGGGTAGGAACCGGACGCCTTATCATATTTCTATGACAGGATTTCCGAGAACCTCCCTCAGAACCGTACGTACACCTTTCGATGTATACGGCTCCCCAGCCATTCCTAAAGCATTTTACAAAGTTCCATTATGAAGATTGACGTGGCAGTCATGGCATAAGACGAGCGTTTTGCGCTTCATATAGCTCATCAGCCATACCCAGTTAGGCATAGGCGTTCCACGTTTTCGGTATTTCTTCACAATGTCCTTCAGCTTCCTTACATGATGAATCTCCAAGGCACAATGTTCTGCTCCACATAATTCACATACATCACTGTTGAGCCTTTTCATTAACTGACCACCCTTTAATACCTGTCCGAATTGGTCGGAGATTTCTCCGGCAGGTCGGCTAACCTTTTTTAGACTGTCATTGAAGTAGGTCATCGTTTTAGGGCCTTCTTTCGTATTGTATCTGATACCAACAATACGCATGGTGCCAGTTCCATTTTTTCTGGGAACATCAATTCCATATTTCTGAATAACCTTTTTGACCGATGATTTTTCCTTTCGGGCGATTGTCTTAATCATGCTGAAATAGTGATAATACTGAAATGTGGATATTTTCGTGCTGACATCCGTTGCTAAGCAATAGTAATTGTAAAGCCCTCTGATTTCTGCGTTGTACTGACTGATAATTTCAATCACGGGCAGATTAACTCGTGCCCCCACCTGATAGGGTTTTCCCTTTTTAATGAACGGCTTGAGCTTTTCCCGAATAACATCTCCCGGCACAACTAACTGAATTGTACCGTTTACAGAGCGTTTCTTTCGACCGATTGAATCAACCACTTGCTTTGTGTTCTCTTGAGATTTTGTAATTTCGTATCCCAGAAAACGCACTCGTTTATCCGACAGATTGGTGATTTTCGTTTTTTCCCGGCTCAATTCAAGATGAAGTTCCTTTTGCATGAAACCTGCAATTCTTTCCTTGATTTCATTCGCTGTTGTCTTGCTGCCGATGATACAGACCACAAAATCGTCCGCATAGCGCACATATTTTACACGCTGATAGTTTTTATCCATAGGGTCTAAGGCAGGGATATTCTGCATTTGCCGCAGGTACTCATCCGCTTGTTCCTGATTGCCTTTCTTTTTTGCACGGTTTCGTTTGTATTGGAGAATCTGATATTCACGATATGGTCTCCGCTGTTTCCCTTTGGTGTATTCAGCAGATATTCCTTTCATGAACTTATCAAACTCGTGCAGATAAATGTTGGCCAAAATGGGGCTGATGATGCCGCCCTGCGGTGTTCCCGACAGCGAATTGTACTTCTGGTTGAATTCCAAATATCCGGCTTTCAGGAATTTCCGAATAAGCTCAAGAAATCTACCGTCATCAATCTTCTTCGAGAGTATCTTTAACAATATTTCATGGTCGATATGGTCGAAGCACCCGGTGATATCGCCTTCAATTACCCAGTTGGTTCCCCTACAGGTGCTTTTAATTTGATACAGTGCGGTGTGACAGCTTCTATTAGGCCGAAAACCGTGCGAATTATCGCTGAAAATTGGCTCGTAGATTGCCTCTAAAATCTGCCGTACTACTTCCTGTACCAGCTTGTCAGCAAAGGCAGGGATACCCAAAGGTCGCATTTTACCGTTCTTCTTGGGGATATATGTCCTTCGGACAGGTTTTGGTTGATAGCGTTCCCATTTGAGCAGTTCTATCAGTTGAGAAATTTGCTTCCTGCTAAAACCGTCAATGGTTGTCCCGTCTGTTCCGGGCGTCATATTGCCTTGCTTAGCATGGATTTTTTGATATGCCCGCAAAAAGAAGTCCTCATTGAAAAGATTTCTGTAGATACGGTCATACCGGTGTGATTCATCTTGTTTGGATTTTTGTTTTAGTATTGATAATACCGTTTCAGCTTTTTGCATTTCGCATACCTCCATTCGATTATCAATAGAATGACCTGCCGCCCTTCGCCATGTATGCGGCTTTCCTGCACTCGGACTACTATGGCGGCTCCGTTGCCATGCCGGATATTCAGTGTCATCTCCCTCGCTTTTCACACTTGGGATTTATCGCCATAGGGCATTACACATAGCATTTCTGCGTTCTGGTTTAGGCAATCTCCGTTTAGTCGTATTGATACATTGGGTGTGGTTTAGGTTTCCGTTCATTCCTTTTACATACTTCCTGTATGCCGGGACATTTTCAGAGAGTATCAGTGACGACAACGGTTTCACTGATAGAAATTGTCCATGTGCGCAATCAGTCTTCGCACATCTCCACACTTAGAGCAAAGAAACTGGATTTAAAGCAGTTTAGCCTTAACCATGCCACGCCTTTGGTCTCGCATATCCCGCTTATACACTGATTTCAAACGTATATGCTTTTCCGCCATGCTCTTGTCCCCTTTATCTTTCGATTCCGGGTTAGGCGGCTAACCAACTGGATTTCTCTCCAATCCAGTACCTCTTTAGGCATTATCAATACGCCCTTACGGACGCACGTCGTCGCAGTGCTTGATGATGGCAATCTTGCCCTTGATGATATCCTCATAGGAATCGAGTGGCTTGGCAATGTTGTATTCTACCGTATAGAACTTGGCCTCCGCACCGATGTGCTGACTCTCTGTGTTAAGAAGGTATCCTTCGGACGGGCTGATTTCTTTCAGCGACCAGTCATCGCCGCAGATATAATACTTGGTGGTAAACTGACCGTTTGCGTCGGTAGTGTAGGTGTCAATGAGTTCTTCGCCCTTATAAATGCCGTAGACCGCACCTGCAAGAGAAGCGTCGCCCTGCGCCGTACCCATTTCTGTATCTGATTTCGTTACGGTCACATTGAATTTTTTGAGAATGTTTGTAAAGCTGCGGCTCGTTACCTTTTCCCATTCGATAGGCGCTGTCTGAGAAGCGGGAATGACATAGCGCACTGCCGTGTCAATTTCCTCTACGGTGTAAGGTGTAGAGCCGCTGATAAGCACATTTTCAAACCGTGCAACACCGTTTGCGTCGGTCACAGCGTATTCATCAACGGGCAGACCGCTTAAAGATGTGCCGTAAAGATGGAATTTCACCCCTTCCACCAGATTGTCCTCGGAGTTCTTGATAATCTCCAGACTGCCACGCTTCAGCGTATTGCTGAAGGTCACGGTAGAGGTGTGACCGCTTACGATAGTAATTCTCTGAACGCTCTGTGGCTCATATCGGTCAATCGACTGTTCTGTGACGGTGTAGACCCCCGGCATCAAAGAAATATCTACCGTGCCATCTGCTTTGGTCACGACGGTTTGATTTACGCCGTTGCCAGAAATATTGAATTTGATGCCAGATACAACACCGTCCTCCGAGATCTTTTTGATAAGACCCGTTCCGTAGGTTTCGGTATCAATCTTAAAATAGAAAAATACAGGGTCGGAAGCGCCCGAAACCATTGTTTGCTTGCCTACGCAGCCCCAGATAAGCATTTCGTCGCAATCCAGATTAACGGCTTTCTGTGCGGACACCGTAATAGGCGAGGTAATCATCTTGTCGCTCGTAAAGGTGTACTGATTTCCGCTTCTGGACACCTTAATGCCGCTTGCCGAAAGGCTCAGATTGGCGAGAGTATTGTTTGTGTCGGTAAGGGTCAAGCTGTAATTCTGCTTGTCGGGATTATACTTGAGCGTATAGGTGTCTGCCTTGTTCTGATTTCTTGCGGCAAAGCTCGGAATGGTATAGTGGCTTGCCATCTGCGACAAAATCCAGTCATAACACTTTTCGGCAGGTCTGCCCTTTAGGGAATAGCAGTAAGTGTCCGCATCAATGCCGTTTGCGCTGTGCAGGTCGGACGGGCTTGTGCGGAGCTGCTGCTGATATTCCCAGATAATCGTTTGGGTCGCAAACGCATAATCATCTGTGTTCGTACCCGCAACAGGTGAGGATTTTCCCTCGTGCCAACCGTACATCAGAGCCATCATTACGCCGAACTGTGCTTCGGTAGGCAACTTACGAAAATAGGAGCTGTTTTTGCCGTTCTGGGATACATAGCTGTTTCCCGTATTAAAGTCAATACCAGACTCTACGCAGTAAACTTGGTGCGTTCCGCTGCTGTCGGTCATAAGGTATTTACGCTTGGCGTTGCCTGCGCTGATTGTTCTTACAGAGGTGTTGCCGTCGCTGTCGTACACGATGAACGAATAAGAGGATTTGCTGCGATAGTATCCTCCGTCAGAGCCGACATAGTAGTCCCCGAATGAGGAAGTGCAGCTAACGCCTTCCTCGCTCGTCCACGCAAAGGCGGACATCGGCAATGCCATAACCGCCATAACAAGGCAGAGGATAGCCGCCAGAAGCCGTCTTCCGTTCTTCTTAAACTTTGTTTTCATAGACTGTTAAACCGTCCTTTCTTGATTTTGGGTATAAAAAATCCCCCTGTTTTTGAAACAGAGGGATAAGCCTTGCTGCCGCTTATGCAAAAAGGAAGTAAACCAGATATTCGCCGTTTCCTTTTGCTTCGCAGCAGATATTAAAATCTGAGATTTCATCAATTCCGTATGCGCTGAGATTTTCAGCGGTATGAAACTTGATATAGCTTTCAAGACTTTGCTTTAGAGTTTCGCCTTGATTGCTCCGTGACGCCGTTACGGGATTCCACCAGCTTGCGTTGCTCGGAGTGAGAGAAGTATCCAACCGAAGCCCCATTGACTGACCGATGCTGATACAATCCGCCTTTATCGCTTCCATATCGAATTCAAAATCATAGGCTGTCTTTGTGTTTTCGGAAACGGTTTGCGTCGGTGTTTCCGCAGGCGGCGGATTATTATTTTCCGTTGTGGGTTTCGTCGCAGGTGTTTCTGCTTCACTCTGCTTGGCAGGCTCGGTCTGCTTTACCGCTTCGCTCTGAACAGGCTCACGCTCCGTTACCTCTGCGGCAGTTTCAAGCGCCGCTCTCGTTTCTGGAGCTTTGCTCTCATTACTTTCCGAGGAATAAATGCTCTTGGTGCTTTCGGCTTCGGCAGCAGCTTCGGTTTCCGTCACAAGCTCGCTTTCATAATTCCGTGTGGGGGCTGTTGAAACATCGGAGCAGCCGCTAAGCAGCATTATCAGCACAAGAAGCGCTGCAAACATTGATTTTCTCATCATCTCGAACTCCTTTACGGCTTCATTATACGAAAAACAGCGGAAGCTCTCAAAGGTACAAACCGATTTGCGAGATATTGCAGATATTCTTTTCTCGGATAGTCTTGGCAGTAGTTAGGGGGTGAGGTGTGGAGAGGGGGAAGCGCAAAATGCGGCTATCCACGCAAACAGGCAGACCTTGCCCTCGGTGTGCGGCTATCTTTCGTGCGCTTTGTTCCGTTGCAGATGTCGGTTGTAAAACTCCAACGCCTTGACAACGAAATCCGTTTCCTGTCCTTTGGGAACGGTTTTCGGAATGAGCTTGGTTATCCGTTCATCACGGAAAGTAGGCTTTTCCTTTTGGTTTGGCTTTTCTTCCTCCATAATGGATTGGATAACCTCGTCCGTCAGTTTTCCGTCTTGGTTGAACTTCTTCATTTTGATAGCCTGTGCCAATGAAGGAGTAGCGTCGTTATAGCTCATCGCTTCAAGCAAGGTGTATTGCTGTTCCTCGGCAAGATAAGAAATCTCCACCGCAGGATTGAAAGCAATCTGCTTTTCATCTACCATCTGGAGAATTTCGGGTACAAGCTTGGTCAAGCGGATAAAACGGAAAATCTGATTTTTGCTTTCGCCCATTTTTTCTGCAAGTTCATCGCTTGACTTCTTTCTTTGCAACTTGTTCCCAAATTGGGAACAAGTTAAATCAGCCCTCTGCCCCTGTCTGTTCATCGCTTCAAGCCGCATTTTATAGGCAAAGGCTTTTTCACTCGGTAGAATAACAGACCTTTGCAGATTGCTTTCCACCATAATGATAATGGCTTCATCACGGGTAAGGTCTTTAACCTCGCATTTGAGTGTTTCAAGCCCCGCAAGCTCACAAGCCTTTTTTCGCCTGTGACCGCTGATAAGCTCATACCGCCCGTCCTCTTTCAAACGCACGGTAGCAGGGGTCATTACGCCGTTTCGCTTAATACTCTCGACAAGCTGCTCCATATCCTCGTCCATTAAAACCTTGAACGGATGGTCTGGAAACTCGTCAATCTCCGACAGGGGAATATCCCGTATCTTGCTTAAAGCTGCTTCCGCACGGCTTTCGTCCGTCTGGAACAGGTCATCGTAAGCGGTCAGCTCGATTTTGGTTTCTCTGTTTCTCGCCAAGCTCTGCCACCTCCTTTGAGAACTGTTCATACGCTACGGCAACCTTGCCGCCTTTGTCGTAGGCGAAAATGCTCTTACCCTCTGCGGTTGCTTCCACCGCACGGATAGAATGAGGTATCTCGGTATCAAACACCTTGATTTTCTGACCGTAGGCACTCTTGACCGTCGCCGTGATTTCTTTTGAAATGTTGGTACGGGGCATAACCATTGTCATTAAGATACCGTCAATTCTGAGTTTGGGATTGATTTGCCGCTTGACCATTGACACGGAGCGAAGCAACAGCTCTAAGCCTTTTGCGGAAAGATAGTGGGGCTGTGTTGGGATAACCACGCTGTCAGCCGCCGCCAGAGCGTTAATGGTTATCATACCCAAGCTCGGCATACAGTCGATGAGCACATAATCGTAGGTTTTCTTAACCTCATTCACATAGGTTTTCAGAACACGCTCACGGCTCATCGCATTGATTAGCCTTACTTCAAAGCCCGATAACTCAATGTTTGACGGGAGCAGGTCAACGCCCTCGCTGTGGGATAAAATCCCTTGCGAAACATCAAAAGATTTATCGTCTATGATGTTCTGCATGATTGTGGAGAGCGTAATGGGTAAATCGTCTGGTTGGCTGTACCCCAGAGCCATTGTGAGATTTGCCTGTGCATCGGCGTCAATCAACAGCACTCTTTTTCCTTGCTTCGCCAGACCCACACCCAGATTGACCGCCGTTGTGGTCTTACCAACACCGCCTTTCTGATTGGTCAGAGCAATCACTTTGCAATTTGACATAGCTGCGTCCTCCTTTCGCATAGATTTAGCCGCTTTGTCAAGGCGGCTATGTAAATCGTACAGAGAACGCAAAAAAGCCGCTTACTCTTATGGAAAAGAATAAGCGGCTCATTCTTGAATTGCCTTAGACATATTCGATTTTCATTTTCTTGACGGGAGCATTGACTACCTTAAAAATGAGTTCGTCAATGCAGTCCGTATATCTGCCTTGCCGTATGAGAGCATTTTTCAGCTCCACAAGGCTATGTAATATCAGCGTCCTTTCGTGACTGTCTACATATAGATGAGTGGTTTTGTCTTTCATACGCTCGACCTCCTTGCGTTTATATTGTACCGTAGGTCGATGTTAAGTTCCAATGTGCGATAGGCTTGTCCTACGCCACATCGGGAACAGCGGCGTAGATGTTGATTGTTCTCACGCTGCCACGCTTAACTACCGTAGGATGCTCGGAGAAGTCTACTTTATTATTTTCGCCGTACTTCAACACCTTGTCCGAGGTCTTTAAGCTATGTACCCAAAGCCCACAAAACGCAGTATTTTGAGCAGAATTTGTGCTGTGGAACATTTCCGATGCTTCTCTGGGCACCGAGGAGCTGGGACACCTGGAGATCATCGGCGCCATCGTCCACCAACTGACCCGGAACATGACGCCGGAGGAGGTCAAGAAGGCGGGATACGAGACGTATTTTGTGGATCACACCGCCGGGGTGTATCCCACCGCCGCCTCCGGCTCCCCGTGGAACGCGGCGTCCATGGCCGTCAAGGGCGACCTGATCGCCGACCTGACGGAGGACCTGGCCGCCGAGCAGAAGGCCCGGGTCACCTATGACAACATCCTGCGCCTGTCCGACGACCCGGACGTCAACGACGTCATCAAGTTCCTGCGGGCCCGGGAGATCGTGCATTTCCAGCGCTTCGGCGAAGCAAAGCGTACAAGATGGAGAGTTACCAAAAGAGCTGCTGAACAGAACAGCCGCAAGTCATCAAAAATGGTGGCTTGCGGCTGTTTGACTCTGAAATCCATGGTAATGGGCGCACACCCTCTCACGGCAAGTTTTCTCCGTTTCCCTCAATGCGGCCATCCGCCATCTGAACGATCCTGTCACAGCGTTCGGCAATCGAAGGGTCGTGCGTAACGATGATCAGCGTCTTGCCGCTTTCCTTGCAGAGCCGCATGAGGATGTCCATGACATTCGCTTTGTTCGCCGCGTCCAGTGAACCGGTGGGTTCGTCCGCAAGGATGATCGGCTGGTCACAGACGATTGCACGGGCGATTGCCACCCGCTGCCGCTCTCCACCGGACAATTTGCCTGCCTTGCGGTTCAGCTTGTCTGATATGTCCAGCTTCTGCGCGATCTCCCTGATTCGGGGCTTGTGCTCCCTGCGCTTGATCTGCCTGTTGTAAAGCAAGGGGATTCGGATGTTGTGATATACGGTTTCATCGTCCAGCAGGGCGAAGTCCTGCACAATATAGCCGAACGAGGCATTTCGGAAAGCGCTGCACCGCCTGTCGCCCATGTTCAGGACTTCCTCTCCGTCCACGGCGACGCTTCCGGAATCCGGCTTCAAAATCAGACCGATAATGTTCAAAAGTGTGGACTTGCCGCTGCCGGAAGGTCCGACAATGGCGACGGCTTCGCCGCTTTCCACGGAAAGATCGGCGTGATTCACCGCTTTTACGGTATAGTGGCTGGTTTCATAGCTCTTGCAGGCTTGTGTAACGGTGATTCCCGGCATAGTTCATTCCCTCCTTAATCCCTGTGAAAATTTAGATACAAAACGCTGCTGCACAATACTTGTGACAAGGAACGCCGAGCCCATGGTGGCTGCGAATACCATGAGAAGATTCAGCGGCGACGCGAGCCTGTTCAATGACAGGATCAGGAGCGTTCCCGCAAGCGGGATCACATGGTATCCCAACACGAACAGATACATCCTTGCAAAGATAAACCGCTGTGTTGCGCCAAACAGATGATGCACCGCATATTCCGGGATCCTGCGTCGCAGAATGCGATAGGTGTTCAGCAGCAGCGCACCGAATAAAACCAGCGTGGACATGATGTAGAACAGAAGATATGTCTGATGGGTGCGGGTGCTGCTTGCGGCGGAAAGCCGTAAAAAGTTTTCCATTGACGGTATCTCCGCATAGGCGGAATAGTTTTGATACAGGAACGACCTGACATCGGCGGTGCTTTCCTCTGTGGGTTCGGCAAGAATCAGACGGTCTATGAACATATCCACCGATACGTGCGGAAACGCCGCGAGGGAAAGGGCATCCTCACAGGATGGCGAGAAAACATAGAGCGTTTTCTTCAGATTCTCCGATGCGGGTGGAATGTAGTGCAGCGGATGGTAAACGTCCATATCGGATGGAACAACGGTTACTGTGCATTCGTGATCTCCGATGCGGAGCGTCTTTCCTTCGTCCCCGGCGCAGTCCGGCGAAACCGCGGCGATGGGTGCATCACTGCCTGCCGGAAACGGGAATGCTGTCAGCCGGGTATAGGCGCCCACATAAACGATGGTCTGCTGATACCCGCCGATGCCGGGGAGAAGGACGAGGCTGCCGAGGTTGTCATGCTTTTGAAACAGCTCCACGAGGCTCTGCTGCCGCCCGCTGCCTGTTCTGACGGGCTGTGCGGTAGTTTCCCGGTCTGCCGCTGTCATAAGGCTGCTCAAATCCTTTACCCGCACCATGCTCACATCGTTTTGTGTAAAGCGACGGATTGCATCATTTTGTGATGCGACATGCTGGTAACTCAATCCCACCAGCACGAAAGCCATGATGGACATTGCGGTTAAAAAGCCGTAAAAAATGACCCATCCGGCATCCTTGACCAAATCCCGGACCACCTGCCTGATCAGTGTCATATCATCTTCCCCCTTTCCCCAACCGTGCGGCTGTTCCGCAGTAGCCCGCCCAGTTCAAAATCAGTGAGAACAGTACAAACCCTACCGTAGTACCTATCAGCAGCGTGGTCAGATCACTGTCCGGCATATAGGTCAGCCCCCGGTACAGCGCCACGCCGAAAAGCAGAGCAGCAGTCAGTGCAATACCCATCGCCGTAAGGGTGGAGCGGAGGAACAGCCGTGCTTTTGACAGTCCAAACAAATGATAGATTTGATAGCGGCGGTCATTTTCCCGATACATGGTCAGCACCACATAGGAGAAGCAAAAGATCAAACCGAGCATGGCAACGGAAATCGCTCTGGAAAGAACGCTGTCCGTTAGAAGCTTCGCCGCCAGTGCAGGAAGGCTCAAATGCTGCCGCTGGTCAGTGACCGTATAGCCGCGGCTCTCGAACAGGGCCGTCAGACCACTGGTGTCCGCGCCATCTGTGAAGTACATTCCGTCCTTCGCCCCGCTCATGGACAACGGATAGAGAAACCCTGCATTGGAGATAACGGAAGGCACATCCTGTTCCCGATAGGTTCCCAGTACAGGCAGCCCCAGCGCGTCCGGCAAAAACCGTCCGTCGCGCACATAGGTTTCCGAAAAAGCCGCGTCCTCTGCGGTTAATACGCCCTGCGCGTCACAAGGCAGCGAAAGCCCGACGGCTTCACGGAGCCAATTCGAACCGTCCAGAATGCCGCAGCCTGCGGCAAACCCGTTCTTGTATAGGATTGTCGCCTCGTTTTCCAATGCCCAGCGTTCCAGAAGCGCATACAGTTCATCGGACGGCGCGGCACTTGGCGTGCCTGCGTCCTCCTCCGGATGAAGGTATGTCCGGGAGACGTCCGCGACAGTAAAGGATTGCAAGCCCGACACGGGGCTGAAATAGTAGTCCGAGTAAATGATGGAAACGCCAAGCCCTATGCTCGCAAGAATCAGGATCGAGCACAGCAAGGCAGCCCAGTTCTTTTTTCGCATAGCTTTACCCTCCGTCCTCTCACAGCGCAATGTGCCGTGTGGCGCAATCGCTCACATAGGGATCATGTGTCACAACAACAATGGTTTTCCCCTGTCGGTTCAGCTCTTTGAGAATATCCATCACATAGCTGCGGTTGCGCTCGTCCAGACTGCCCGTAGGCTCATCCGCAAGGATAATGTCGGGGGATTTTGCAATGATTTTTGCCAGCGCCACCCGCTGCTGCTCACCGCCGCTCAAGGTGTAGACCTTACGACGCTCATAGCCCGAAAGCCCCACCTGTGCCAGCGCATCCGCGATGCGTTCTTTCTCTGCCTTGCCCTTTGCTTCACCGAACCGGGTGGCGAGCTTCATGTTGGCTTCCACGGTGTCGGTGTCCACCAGTCCGTAATTCTGAAACAGGTAGGACAGCTTGTGCCGCCGCAGATGAACCGCAGCGCGGGAGGAAAAGGACGGGTTTCTTGCGCCGCAGAGGGTGACGCTGCCGCTGTCCGGCGTTTCCAGCAGTCCTATGATGTTCAAGAGCGTTGTTTTTCCGGCTCCGCTTTCGCCCTTGATGGCGACAAACTCTCCGGCTTCAATATGCAGCGAGTAATCCCGAAACAGGACTTTTTCCCCGAAGCGTTTATTGATATTGGATAAAGTAATGGCAGTCATGCTTCCGCTCCTTTCACAATCTGATAGAGGTTCTTCCGGGCAATGCTGCCGCAAGCCAGCAGCGTGATCAGCAGCTCCGCGAGAAGCGTACCCAGCAGGATATTGTAGTCAAGCTCGATGGCGAGCTTTAAGAGCAGCAGCCCTGCCGCTACCGCCCCATAGTACAGCACCGTCAGCACGAGATGGGTGCGAATACAGCTTAATAGGGAATGCCCTTCAATCAGGCGACAGGCGATCCTGTCCCTGTAATTGTCGCAGTAGAGCCTTGCGCCGAATAAGATCAGGCAGAGCAGCCCAATCAGCAGCACCAAAGCCTGTACGCCCCAAATCATCAGCATATAGGTCAGATGATGGAGCATTTTATCAAAGGTGGCGGCGACGGTCGGTGTGGAAACGGTCGCCGCGTCAATACCCGTTTCCCGCAGGATGGGCAGCAGCTCCGCATACGGATCATCGGTGGGAACATAGAGGAAATACGCTCCCTGTGAACACCATGCTTCGATGAAAAGCCCGTCCAGCAGGTCACCTTCCTTGACTACAAGGATGGGCGCGGGCAGAGCGCCGTTTCCCCCAAGCCCTGTGCTGGCGTTATAGGAGTATATGTCAGACGCTTTATCATCGTAGAGGACAATATTCACATCCCCGGAATTTCCCCAGCTCGCGCCGCGCTCCCGTACCTCATCCCGCCTGTATTCCTTGGACTTCGGAAGCAGAATATTCACATGGGTATCGGAAAGCAGAGCGTCACCGATCTGCTCCCCGTCCGGCGCATAGATGGGGTTGAACGCAAGGTAGTTTCGGTTGATGTGGGCATAATCCTGACCGTATGCCTCTCCCAGCATTTTCCCTTCAAACAGGTCGTAATTAAAATCGTTGGCTGCCATGAGTATTCCATTGTAGCGATCCACTGTGGCATAATAGAACGCCAGATAATCCGCGCCCTCCGGTGCTCTGCCGGAATTAACATTGTTCAGAGGGACAGTCACATAACCCTTTGTCTTTTGCGAACAGAACTCCGCCGCATGGAAGGTGTTGTAGATCTGCGTGATGTTCCGCATGGCAATGGTGAGAGAGAATAGAATAAAGATTAGAAAAGCAGCTTTCGCAAGCGTGTTTGTAATGTAGATCCCGCGCTTTGGAACTTTGCCCTTCACATACTCCGCGCTGCGCTGCCCGGAGAGGAACAACAGGGAGAGCAGGATGCCCAGTATCAGAGGAACGAGCAGCCACAGACAATCCCCCAGCAGGAACAGCCCAAATTGCCAGGTCGCCACCGGATGAAGCCACACGGCGCAAATCATGGCGGCGGCAAAAATCAGCAGAAAGCAAAGACACAAAGCAGGGGCAAAGGCTTTGATCTCCCCCAGCAGGATATTCCCCGTGGTATAGCCCTCCATTTTTTTCAGCACATTTTTCTTGCCTGCGGACAGGGTGTAGAATACGATACTGACGCAGAGCATAAAGGCAGGAATGAACAGGAAATAAAGCGGCAGTTTGGTAGACAAAAGCCTTTCGTTGGTTGCTGTTACGGAATAGCCCAAGCCTTTCAGCGCATGAAGCACCGCATCAAGCTGCCCTTCCGCCACATACCAGGTCGCGGCGGTCAAGTCATGCTGCTGCGCCTGCATGAGTGGATAGATGGCGGTATCTTGAAACAGCGAGGACAGATGCAGCGCCATAGCTCCCGGCTGCCTTGCAGTGGAAAAGAACTCGTCCGATTCCAGCCTCACGCTCCCTTTCCCGGTAGAAACGGAAAGAAAGCTGTCGGTATGGCTGGTCTTATAGTAGCGGTACAGTGGCTTGTCCCCATCCAGCTCCGCGTAGCGGTACATAATGTCTGCGCCGATCTTTCCGAGTGCAGTATCTATCTGTCCCAAAAATTCGCGGTTGCTCAATGTCTCCGGCTTTTCGAGGATCACCGCCCGCTTATCCAGTATCATGCTTTCCTCTGCGTCCTGTGCAAAATTGAACAGGGATAGTACCGTAAGCACGGTCATACAGACGGCAAAGCAAAAGATCACAAGTTTTCTCATGGTACACCTACTTTCCAAATGGTCAGACCGCTATTCGTTCTCACCCTCTCTTTTTACACCCCGCAGCTCTTTTACATTATAAAAAATACTCAATGCCAGCAGCATAGCGCAGTAGAACAGAACGCCGACTGCAAGGATCAGTTGAAAGTCGCGCCATTCCGAACAGGATGCAGTGCGAAAGCCCATGACACACAAGTGCCCCAGCCCGTATGCGATAGGGATCGGGAGCAGGCACTCCACCCGGCGGCGGGATTTTTCTTTCCTACGCAGCTTGAACCATACCCCGATAAGGATCAGGAACAGGGCGATGTTGAATAGCAGCCAATAGCCCAAAGAAAGCCCCGCCAAAGCGACCCAGCCGCCGCTGTCGGGCGCGGTGCCATAGATGCACACCGAGCTGTCGCTGGAGCTTTCGGCGTGTCCGTTGATAAACTGCGTGAAATAAACGAGAAGCGGCTTGCCGCTCTCCGGTGCTGCGGTCACAGCCTGTACGCCGGGTCTATGGAACGCTCTGTCCCATACGGAGGTCCACACCTCAAGATGGTAGACAGTGTTGCGATCATCGGGGTCGGCGATTTGTTGGAGCTTATAATTCGTGACCTCGTTGCTGAAAGAGAGCGTCACCGCACCGTTTGCTTCCTCCGTCACAGTCACCAGCTCCGGCGAATAGTCGAAGTATTCCGGCGCGGTCAGAAAGGAGATGACCGACAGCATCAGCGCGAGCAGCACCGCCGCCGTGCATAGGATGGTCTGCACCTTTTTCATCAGCAGTGCCTTTTTCAGCCGTTTCAGCGGTGCGGCATCCATGTCGGGCTGCGGCTCTGTTTGCACCTCCACAGGCTCCCGCAGTTTTTCAAGCTCCGCACGGCAGACGGGGCAGCTTTCCAGATGCCCCTTTACAAACTCCGCCGTATCCTCCGATACCATGTTTTCCACATACAGCGGCAGAATATCGCGGATGATGCTGCACTCATTTTTCATCTTCGTCAGCCTCCATTCCTTTTTGGATCATTTTTCGTGCGCGGTGATAGGTGACGCACGCCCAGTTTTCCGTCTTGTGAAACAGCTTCCCGATCTCCTTAAAGCTCAATTCGCCAAGGGTACGCCACATGAAAACCTCTTTGTACGGATCGGGAAGCTCATGCAGCAGATGTTTTACCTGCTGGACATTCTCGCTGCGCAGCAGCATTTCATCCGGTGATTCCTCCGCTTCCGATATAAGCTGTTCCATATCCGCTGTATGCTCTGTCCAGCGGCTTTGTTTCAGATGGGTATAGTAACAATTCTTTGCGATCTGACACAGCCACACCCGGATGTCGCAATCCCCCCGAAAGCTGTCAATGCGGCGAAGCGCACGGAAGAAGGCTTCGCTGGTAATATCCTCTGCCAGCCGTTCGTCCCCGCCGGACAGCCGCCGCACATAGAGGAACACATCCCGAAAATAGTCCTTGTATATCTGTTCAAAGTCCGTCACCTGCTCACCTCCTTGTCCCGTTCACTTATATGACTACGCAAAACCGAAAATCTTACAAAGAATTTTGTAAAAAATTTTGAGTTGACTACTTATCTTCCCATATTGCAAGACTGCCGCTCGGCAGTTTTCGCTGTCGGGCGGCAGATTCGGTTATGCGGTAAGAGGACCGTCCACAATCTTTACATACGCCTCCAGCTTTACTTTTCACAGGTATTGGAGCTCTCATTCTCGCCTAAGTATCGCTCTCCGCTTGCAACGGCTTCTTCCAGTATAGCATAGACCTCCGCCAAGGCGCGGACATACTGCGGAAAATTGCGCCGCAGCTCACTGTCCTGCCCCGACGGCAGGACCGGCCTCCGCATCATACGATGAACAGCCCTCCATACCTGAAGCCTGCTGCCGGGATAGGCTTCTCTCAGTTTCTCGACCGCGCGGCTCTTCGCCTTCTCCACGGCGGACTCCTTCATCATGTGATACATCCCAATCTCTTTCAAAGTTGCCTCCGGGTATCCGAACACGCCGCAGGTCTTGCCGAGGATGTCCCTGTCCTTTTTCGGCAGGGCGTCGAACAGATCCCGGAGGAGCTCGATGCAGACCTTGCGGTACACGGACTGCTCCGCCGAAACGGAGAGCATCCGGCATCAGCCGCTCGTAGGGATCGCCGTCATAGCCCTCCGGGACAAGATCATGCACACCGAGGAAATGGGTGTTGTAGCGAACATATCGGCTGACACGAGCCTCGGAGATGCCTAACTCCTCCGCGATTTCACCGGTATCCTTCCATGCGGCATGATACAGCCTCTGTGCCTGCCGGACGGCAGCCATCTCGTCCTTGCTCAACGCCATACAGCCAATATTCTGCTCCAGCCAGCGGGTCATGCGCCCCCTCAAATGCGGGTAGAGGTAGGTGGTGAGCGCGGCGCGGCTCTCGTCATATTCTTTGCTCTGAATCCGCGTCAGAAGTTCCAATGCGCCCTCGCCGCAGAGATCGTCCAGAATCGTTTTCGTATACGCGAAACACTGATTCGGATGATGCTGCTCCATTATCAGGCAGTTGAACTCCGCCGCAGCTTCCTTGGCGATGCCGCGGATCAGACCGATATTTTTATGGTACAGCTTTTCCAGCGCAGCATCATCGCCGTCATAATATTGGCGAACCAGTTGCTCGTTGGTCATGATTGCTCACCCGCCTTTTCCTTCGGCGGACGGCCCCTCGGATTGGCCGTTCTGGTGATCCCACAGTGCTGGTAAACGCGCTCAGAGGAAATACGCTGCTCGAAAGCCTCTACGGAGATATTCGCGTCACGTAGAGCGTCATAGAGCAGATCCCGCACATAGTCCTTGGCTTTTCTTGCATCCTCCTGTGAGATCGCACCCCGCTGCATATCCTTTGTGATGCGGGCAAAGGCGGTCACCTTGACTTTGACCTTGGGAATGTCCTTCGCCAGTTCCTTCTGCAACTCCACCGTGCCGAACTGCCGGCAGGTGTAGCCGGGCGCGTGGGGACACGCTCCTTCGCAGTACAAAGCATGGACACCGCTCTTGAGCAGAAAATACCGTCCGCAGATGATGCAGCGGCGGATGTTGTGCCCACTGTTCAGCGCCAGCATATAATCGGCTTTCATCAGCGCCTGTAAGCTGTCGGTCACATGCTCCTGACAGATAGCGACAGAGCCGTCCGGCAGCGGCCGCGGCACATAGGAAAGCTCGTAGGCATCGTGGGTCGTATAGCAGTCGCCGTTGTTGCGGATGGGATTGACGATGAGCTTTTCCGCAATGCGTTCATCATTGTAGAAGCCGTAGAGTGCTGCGGCATAGTCCTCTGGGCTGTTATGCTTCAGCTTGGACAGACTAAAGCTGATGAAATTCCGAATAGTACCGTTGAAAGCGCGAATGTCGTGAAGATATGTTTCATAACGGCGGATGTACTTTTTGTAATCACGCCATGTGTCCTTGGTAGGACCGATGGCACGAAGCATTTCGTAATAAAAGGCATCGCCTTTTTCTAAAGCTGCTTCGCTCGGATGGAACAGGTCAAGCGGAACATCCTTGACCGTTTCACTGCGCGCGGAGATTTCATTCGCCACGCGCTCAAGTCGTTTCCGTTGTATCTCTTCTGACGGCTCACGCTCCTCTTTCGGAAACAAATCGAACTGCCCTGTGATCTCCCGTATGACAGAGAAGAAAGCGTCCTCGCTCTCGTCCAGCAGCAGGCGGAACACAGCGTAGCGGCGCAGTACCCCACAGAGTGCTGTCAGCTCCTCGTTCAGCTTCCACCAAAGCTCTATGCTCCCGCTCTGCTCATATTCTTCCGCAAGGCTGGTGACCTGCTTCATGTGTTTGCTCATGGGTCGGTATTCGTCCGGCGACAAATTCAGCAGATCGGCGGTCAGCATACCGGCGGTGAACTGCTGGCCGTTCAGTTCCAAGGTGCTGCCATAGGTGTAGAAAACGATGCTGCCCTCCATGCGTCCACTCCCCACTAAAATTTGTCCTACTTGACTTTTAATCTGTCCATGCTTTTTCTCAGCATAGCATAAATTCCTCCACAATACAAGCAGAGGGAAAAACCACGCGCCGCCCCGTGGCCGCTACCCTCTGCACTTTATTTCGCTCTCATCGTTCCGATGGGAGCAATATTTTTAAGGAGGAAATGAAATTGAAAAAAGAAAACCGATTGCTGACCATCGACGGTGAAACGTTAATGAGTCAGCCGCTCACGCCGCTGAACTTCGTGGTGGACACGCTGCTCTCCCAGGGCCTGCACATCCTTGCTGGCTCACCCAAGGTGGGAAAGTCATGGCTGGCGCTGTGGCTGGCCGTCACGGTGGCGAAGGGCGAAGCCGTTTGGGGCATGGGCGTGAAACAGGGCACCACGCTCTACCTCTGCTTGGAGGACTCCACCCTCCGCATCCAGAACCGCCTGTTTGAGATCACGGAGGACGCTCCTGCCAGCGTCCACTTCACCACCAACAGCGATACCCTTGGCAAGGGTTTGGAGGAACAGCTCCGCGCGTTCCTCTCAGAGCATCCCGACACGGTGCTGGTCATCATTGACACGCTGCAAATGATCCGCGGCACCGGCTATGACAACACCTACGCAAATGACTACCGTGACCTCTCCGTGCTGAAGCATCAGTATTCCGGCATTGATCTCTCTGCTAATGGCGGCGGCAGCACTGCTTCTGCTCTGGTGGGGCTTGGGCACCGTCTGGAGCAGCTCCAGCCTGCTGCCCCTGTGATGCCCATACAGCACTACACCGACAGAAAGGTACTGCAAAAAGAACGGGAAAAGAAAATTGCCCTCGGTCACAAGGCTGATGATCACGAGGACGAGGTGAGTTATGACTGGCAGCAGACCATGTGACGCAAAGGGAGAGTTGAAGGATTTCGACTCTCCCTTTCTGCATAGGACAAGGTTCTCGCAAATAAAATGATAGCACCGCGGGAGGTGATAGTTATTATTGTCCGCCCTTTCACTTACGATAGTGACGCGCACATTATTTCCGGCAGAAAAAATATGATCAGAATTGAAAACCTTACCCCACAGCTTACCGCCGAGGAGTGCATGGAACAGCGGCGATGTATCGAGGAAGGTCTTTTCGAGGTCTTTATAAAGTATGAAAAACACAATGAAAATGATAGCTATTTAGGAGCTGCTGCGGTATGATGTACCTGTCAGCAGCTCTTTTCTGTGAGGAAGGAGCTACAAAATGAACGCAATCTACGCAAGACAATCCGTTGACAGAGCCGATAGCATTTCTATCGAAAGCCAGATCGAGTTCTGCCAGTACGAAATGAGAGGTGAACAGTATAAGGTTTATACCGACAGAGGTTACAGCGGTAAAAATACAGACCGTCCCGCCTTTGCTGAAATGATGAACGATATCGAAAGCGGAGTGATCGGTAAGGTCGTTGTTTACAAGTTAGACCGCATCAGCCGTTCTATCCTCGACTTCTCTAATATGATGGAGAAATTCGGAAAGCACAGGGTCGAGTTTGTATCCACGACAGAAAAGTTCGACACTTCCTCGCCCATGGGACGCGCCATGCTCAACATCTGCATTGTATTCGCGCAGTTGGAACGGGAAACCATTCAAAAGCGCGTGGCGGATGCCTACTACTCTCGCAGTCAAAAGAGCTTCTATATGGGCGGCAGAGTTCCGTATGGTTTCCGGCTGACCCCGACGACAATCGATGGTGTCAAGACATCCATGTATGAGATCAACGCGGAGGAAGCGGAACAGGTGCGGTTGATCTATGAGCTCTACTCCAAGCCGGAATGCTCCTACGGTGACATTATCCGCTACTTTCAAGCCCACGGCATTCTCAAAAACGGAAAGCCGTGGGGACGCACACGACTTGCGGATGTTCTCAGGAATCCCATCTATGTCCGCGCGGATCTATCCGTCTATGAGTTCTATCGTGACCAAGGCGCGATCATGGCAAACGATCCGAGTGACTTTATCGGCACGAACGGATGCTACTACTACAAGGGACAGGACTCCGTAGGACGCAAGCAAATGAATTTAGAAGGCAACCATTTGGTGCTGGCTCCACACGAGGGCATCATTCCCTCCGACCTATGGCTGAAATGCCGTGCAAAGTGTCTGGAAGCGCAGCAGATCAAGCCATATCAGAAAGCTAAGAACACATGGCTGGCGGGAAAGATCAAATGCGGCATCTGTGGGTACGCTTTGGTGGATAAGCACTACTCGACCACACGCTCCCGCTACCTCCTCTGTTCGAACAAAATGAACTCCAAAGCCTGCGAGGGTCCCGGAACGATTTATACCGATGAGTTTGAACAAATCATCTACAATGAAATGCGCAAAAAGATGGCTCAGTTCAAAACGCTCAGAAGGTGTAAAGGAAATTATATTAACCCCGAGCTAACGGCGTTGAATGTTCAACTTACGCAAGTTGAGACTGAGATTGGCTCTCTGATGGATCGCCTGTCGGCTGCGGACGATACCATGTTCCGCTACATCAGTGGGCGCGTCAAAGAACTGGATGGGAAAAAGCAAGAGCTGATGAAGCGTATCTCTGAATTGAAGCTGCACAAGGAAGCGGACTATACGGAGATCTATAATCACCTGACTATGTGGGACGAGTTGAGTTTCGATGATAAGCGGCAGACGGTAGACCAGCTCATCCGCGTCATCTATGCTACCAGCGATTCCATCAAAATCGAATGGCACATTTAAGCAAGTACAGTTACTCCATCTTGTACGCTTCGGCGAGGGCCTGCGCCTGGCCAAGGAGAAGATGGACCAGAAGAATCTCTACTTCGTCAACCCGTCCTTCGATCAATAAGCGCAAAAATGCCCCTGCCTTCGTTTCAGAAGGCAGGGGCATTTTCAGATAGCTGTCAGATGCGGATGGCCAGGTTATATGCGGCCTTGGTGGCCTGCCACATATTGCCGGGCTTCTCGGTGTTGTAGCTGTCTCCGATGTTGTGGACCTCGGCGGCAACCATCTCCTGCTGAGCGGACAGGAAGGGCCGGTCGTCGCCCTTGTTGCCGATGGCCATGACCACCAGGTCGGCCTCCAGCTGCTCGATATACTCCTCGTTGGTCATCTTGGGGGCCAGAGGATTCTCCACGTTCTTGGGGATGATGGGAGCCCAGGTGCAGTAGGGATCCGGCACGGCCTTGGCGCGGTTGCGGGCAATGACCACATGGCCATTCTCGAACCGGGTGACCCGGGCGCAGTTGATGAGCTGGCCGCCCTCGGCCTCGAAATAGTGGATCAGATGGCCGCGGTTGGCGGTACAGGCGCCCTCCTCGAAGTGCTCCAGCATCTCCACGCAGGTGACCTTGCGCTGGTGCTCGGTGGCCAGCCAATAAGCGGTCTCCAGGCCCACGGCACCGCCGCCCACCACCACGATCTTGCGATCGGTGTCGGCCAGCTCCTGGGGATGGGTCAGCAGCCAGGTGGCCTCGATGTGGCGGGTCTCCTTCAGGCCGGGAATGGGAGGCAGACCCTCCTTGCTGCCGTTGGCAAACACCACGGCGTCGTATCCGGCTTCCTTCAGCTGCTGGTTGGTCATGGTGGTGTTCAGGTGCACGGTAACGCCGTCCTGCTTCTCCACCTGGCGGAACAGCCATTCCATATAGTTGTGCAGCTCATACTTGCTCAGAGGAGCACCGGCAGCGTGCATCTTGCCGCCCATACGGTCGGACTTTTCAAACACGTCCACGGTGTGGCCCCGCTGTGCAGCGGTGATGGCGAAGTTCAGACCCGCGCAGCCTGCGCCGATAACGGCGATGCGCTTGCGCACCTTGGCCGGGGTGGGAACGGCGGGCAGCAGCTCCTCGAAGCCGGTGCGGGGGTTCACGGCGCACTGGGGATGGCCGCCCTCGACAAACTCGTTGACGCAGCCCTCTTGGCAGCCGATGCAGGGACGGATGTCCTCCACCTTACCGGCGTAGGCCTTGTTGCACCAGTCGGCATCGGCCAGCACCGGGCGGCCCAGCATGATCATGTCGCACTTGCCGTCCCGCAGGGCCTGCTCGGCCAGGTCGGGATAGCCCAGCTTGCCCACGGCCACAATGGGGACCTCCACGCCCACGTTGGACTTGACGCCCCGGGCGGCGAAGTATTCCTTGGCCACCTTGGACACGTCCAGGAAGCAACCGGCGGGCATACCGGCCGGGGGATGGGGCAGCCACCAGTTGTCATAGCAGCCCAGGTCCACATCGAACATATCGACGCCGGCCTTCACCAGGTTCTCCATATAGTTCAGGGTATCGGCGATGGAGCGGCCGTTCTTGAAGCCCTTCAGGCTCTTGACGGTGTCCATGCGGTCGCCGTAGGTCTCGTTCAGGGCCAGGGACAGGTCGATGCGGTACATAATGGGATAATTGGGGCCCACCTTCCTGCGGATGGCCTTGATCATGTCCACGCCGAAGCGCTGCCAGTCGGCATACTTGCCGATCTTGCGGTGGTTGAAGGCGGGGGAGGTCAGCTGATCCAGCAGATAGCCCTCGTGGCCGTGCAGATACACGCCGTCCATGCCCATGACCTTGGCGTCCATGGACGCCTGGGCGGCATTGCGGATGATCTTGTCGCACTCCAGGTCCGTCAGGGGACGGCAGGGCACGTCAGGCAGATAGAAGTTGGGGTTCCAGGAGGCGGAAACCGGCAGCTGGAGCTTGGTCAGCAGGCACTGGGGATTGCCCACACGGCCCAGGCCCGGCGTCAGCTGGATGAAGATGCGGCTGCCCCGGGCGTGAACGCCCTGGGCAAGGTCGCGCCAGCCCATGAAGTTGGTGCGGGTGCCGTCGATACGGGGGAAGTAAGAGTAGTTGCCCTTCTCCGTGACGGAGGAGTCAATGTGGTGGCTGATGGGGATCAGGCCCGTGGTCAGCAGGCCCACGCCGCCCTCGGCCCGGGCAAAGAAATACTGGAGCATCTTGTCGTTGGGACGGCCGGTCTCCTCGGCCATCTGACAGTTGCCCATGGGGGCCATGACCAACCGGTTCTTCACCGTCAGCTTGTTGATCCGGATGGGAGAGAACAAAGAGGTGTAGGGATAGAGGTCCCGGGTCATGCGTGCCGTGCCGCCTGCGCGGTTTTCGCAGTCGGTGCGCACCCAGTTGCCGAAGCTGTTGACCAGCTGCTGTACCAAAATGTCTTTCTTCAAGGGTATGCCCTCACTTTCCTGAAATGGTAAAAGTTTGCGTATCGATTGATGAGACAAGCATACCACATCTCGCCGCCAGAATCAACAAAAAAATTCAAAAATTCGAATAAATTCGTTGCAACTTGCCCGATTTCATGGTAAAATGATAGTGGTAAAAAGCAAATAATGTACAGAGTATGGCATTTATGTGGATTAACGGCCACTGACTTTGTACAGAACCGCGTGCATGTATATGCACACAGCCCAGAAAGGACGTGAAGCACGGTTGAACAGAAACCCCAAGATCCTGGCCGTGGCCGGTAAGGGCGGCGTGGGCAAGACGTCGCTGTCGGCTGCCTTCGTGCGGCTTTTGACCGAGACGCACCCGGACGCCCGGATCTTAGCCATCGACGCGGACCCCGCCGTGGGTCTGTCCACCGCCCTGGGGGTGGAGGTACGGCAGACCCTGGATGATATCCGCAAGCAGATCGTGTCCTCGGTGGAGGACGGCGAGCCGCGGGAGGCCATCGAGCTGCTCAGCGAGGCCCGGTACCGCATCTTCGACACCATGGTGGAGCAGCAGAAATTCTCCTTCCTGGCCATCGGCCGGCCGGAGACCGCCGGGTGCTACTGCAAGGTCAACGCCTACCTCAAGGAGATCATCAATCTTCTGGCCGGTGACTTCGACTATGTGGTCATCGACGGCGAGGCCGGCATTGAACAGATCAACCGCCGCGTCATGGAGAAGGTCACCCATCTGGTGCTGGTGACGGACCCCAGCCGCAAGGGCACCCAGGTGATCCAGACCATCAAGCGCGTGGCCGACGACCTGGTGATGTACGACCGCTGCGGCGCGGTGGTGAACCGGGTGACGGACCCGGCCATGATCCCCTACATTCATATTGAAGGCATTGATGTTCTCGCCTATATCGGCAGCGACGCCAAGCACGCCGCCAACGATATCCGGGGACTGAGTGTTTTTGATCTGCCTGACGACGCTCCGGTGATCGCAGGCGCCCGCGAAGCCCTGACAAAACTGCAGATCCTGTAAACTTTTAGGAGAGAGGTGTAATTCTTGAGAGATCTGAAGCATTTGATCTACTTCGAAAATCTGCTGGAAAACGCCGACAATGAGCTGGTCAAGCAGGCTCAGGCGGACGGCAAGCTGGCCGTTGGCTATACCTGCTACCACGTGCCCGAGGCGCTGCTCAACGTCGGCAACTGCTTTTCCGTGCGCCTGCGGGCGCCCCGGACCGGCTCTTTGGACATCGCCACCTATTACATGTCCAACTATACCTGCGAGTTCGCCCGTGCCCTGGTGGAGCGGGGCATGGAGGGCGGCTTCCAGTTCCTGGACGCTTTGGCCGGTGTGGACGCCTGTTCCATGATGAACCGCGCCATGGAGCATTTTGAGATCCTCCAGCTGAACTCCAAGCCCAATTTCTTCGTGAGCCACTGCGACATCCCCTATAAAATCACCGACTACACCCTGGATTCCTACGTGTCCCAGATGCGCATCCATGTGCTGGACGAGCTGAAAAACCGCTACGGTGTGGACACCTCCGACGACGCCATCCGCGCCGCCGTGGCCCAGCATAACGAGGTCTGCCGCATCATCAGCGAGATCGGCGAAATGCGCAAGGCCGATAACCCCGTCATCACCGGGTACGAGTTCCATGTGCTGAACCTGGTGACCTATACCTGTCCCAAGGACCTGATTCTCCCCTATCTGCGGGAGACCCTGGAGGAGCTGAAGGCCCGCCAGCCCGACGAGAAGCCCGCCTTCCGGGCCAGAGTCGCCATCGTGGGCAGCGAGATCGACGATCCCCAGCTGACCAAGCTCATCGAGGGCTGCGGCGCCCTGGTGGTGTCCGACCGCTACTGCTTCGGCTCCACCCCCGGCCGCGAGGTCATCGAACTGAAGGACGACGAGGATCCCCTGCGCCAGCTGTGCCTGCACGTGATGCAGCACTCCGAGTGCGCCCGGTATATCGCCGACGAGAAGGTCCAGCAGCGCCGGGATACTGCCGACCGTCTGGCCCGGGAGTTCAAGGCCGACGGCATCATCTATGAGCAGATGAAATACTGCGACTACTGGGGCTTTGAGCGGGCTCTGGTCAGCTACATCATGCACGAGGAATACAACTGGCCGGTGCTGTCCATCGACCGCCTGTACAACAACGGCAATTCCGGCCAGCTGCGCACCCGCGTCCAGGCCTTTGTGGAATCCCTGGAGATCAAGCGCATCCAAAAGAACGGAGGGACCAAGTAATGGCAAAGATGAAATTCCCCAACCCCAAGTTCTTCCGGGCCAAGGACAACGTGGACTGGAAGGCACAGGGCCGGAACCTGCAGGAAGTGGGCGGCATCATCTGGGATATGCTGAAGGAGACCGACTGGAAGGCCTTCGCCGCCAAGCAGAAGGCCAACGTCCAGGACAATGTCCGCCGGGTGGTCCGCGAGGCCAAGACCATCGCCGCCATGACCCCCGCCGAACGGCTGGACCTGCTGAAAACCGGTGAAAAGCACCTGGGCACCCTGTACCGCAAGGGCGACATGGTCACCGTGCGCCGCGAGTGGCGCGGCGTGGCCGACACCGCCTATGACTTCAAGGAGTGGCTGCGGACGTGGGGCATGCTGCTGGGCACCTTCTCCAAGGACCTGGTCCCGGCCCTGAACATGACGTTCTATTACCGGTGGATGATCTCCTATGTGTGCTGCGTCAGCTTCATGGACAAGAACACCATGGGCCAGCGGAGCAACGCCCTGAAGATGAGCCACCTGCTGATCTACGATATCTTCCGCTATGTGGCCGAGAACCTGGTGTTCCTGGCCAAGTGCGACAAGAAGAACGGCAACAGCGCCGAGCTGAACAAGAAGGTGGTCCTGTTCGACGAGATGACCATGGGCCAGATCATGGCGGGCTTCCCGGATCTGCTGGGCATCCCCTATCAGCTGATGCCTGTGTTCCTGGTGTCCGAGATCGACCAGCTGACCTGCGTGCCGTATATTGACGCGGTGGAATCCTTCGGCCTGCCCGCCGATACCTGCCCCGTGCCCTCCTCCGAGTGCGGCGCTCTGGTCATCGACGCTCTGCCTCATATGGGCAGCTGCTTCATCTCCTCCTCCATGCCCTGCGACGGGTCCACCATGGCCTCGTCCTATATGGCCCGCCGGTTCCCCGACCTGCCTGTGTTCCATCTGTGCTTCCCCGTCCGGTATGAGGACGAGGCCACGCTGAAGATGGGCGCGGAGGACATCCGGGCCTGCATCAAGTTCATCGAGGAAAAGACCGGCGCCCAGTGGAGCTGGGACGCCTACTTCTCCGCCATGAAGCGCTTCAACGAGGAGACCAAGTACGAGCTGGAGAAGTGGGAGGTCAACAAGACCGCCTATCCCCAGCTGCTGGGTCCCTGCTACGAGCTGTTCCGCAAGTGGAACTACGAGATGGACGGCGGTATTGATCCCCGTGTCATGAAGACCTGCAAGAAGGTCAACAAGCTCCTGCTCCAGGCCTATGAGCGCCGCGACGAGGCGTGGGTGGGCAAGATGCGCTATCGCGGCATCGTGTGGTCCTGCCCGGCCCACTACTATGCCAACTTCTCCAACTGGCTGGCCAACTGCTGGGGCATCAACATCCTGGTGGAGATGGAGAGCCTGAACTTCACCAAGCCCCTGGAGACCGAGGACCCCGAGCTGGCCCTGCTGGATCTGGCCCGTCTGTACGAGCGCATGGTCATGCGCCGTCACACCAACGGCGGCTACCAGAACGTGGTGGACGAGCTGTGGCGTCAGTGCGAGGCGTGGAACGCCAACATCATCATCATGTATCAGAACGTGGCCTGCAAGAACATGGCCACCGTCCAGGGCATCCTGGATGAGCAGGGCCGCGAGCGGGGCTATCACCTGATCTGGATCGAGCACGATCTGATGGATCCCCGCACCGTCTCCCGCAAGACCATGCGCGACAAGGTCAACGAGTATATGCGCACGGTGATGCGGGCCGAGCCTGTTGATCCCACCCTGCTGGACTTTGATGACGAAATTTGTATGTAATTTCGGACCATACTATATAACTAAGGAGTAATTGACTATGAAATATTACGGCGGCTGCGACGTAGGCTCCACCTACACCAAGGCAGTGATCCTGGACGAAACCGGCAAAATCTGCGCCGATACCACCATCCGCAGCAAGATCAATTCCGAAACCTCCGCAAAGCTGGCCATGGAGGAGGTCCTGAACAAGGTGGGCCTGAAGTCCTCTCAGGACCTGGCTTACCTGATCGGCACCGGCTACGGCCGCAATAAGGTGCCCTTCGCCGACGAGAACATCTCCGAGATCTCCTGCCACGCCATGGGCGTCCACGTCACCGACCCCAGCGTCAAGGCCATCATCGACATCGGCGGCCAGGACGTCAAGGGCATCTCCATCGACACCGACGGCACCGTGAAGAACTTCGCCATGAACGACAAGTGCGCCGCCGGTACCGGCCGCTTCTACGAGGCCATGGCCCGCAGCTTTGAAATGAGCCTGCCGGAGTTCTCCAACCTGTCCCTGACGGCCAGGAACGTGATCCCCATCACCGCCCAGTGCACGGTGTTCGCCGAGTCCGAGGTCATCACCCTGGTGGGCGAGGGCAAGCCCATGGACGAGATCGCCGCGGGCATCCAGATGGCCGTGGCCAAGCGCTGCTTCGTCATGGCCAAGAAGGCCGGCGCCACCGACGCCATCACCCTCACCGGCGGCTGCGCCAAGAACGCCGGTCTGAAGCAGGCCATCGAGCGGGTGCTGAAGCTGAAGGTCATCGACCTGAAGACCGATCCCCAGCTGATGGGCGCCCTGGGCGCCGCCGAGTACGCCCGCCAGAAGGGCATGGCCCGCTGACCATGGACGGGCACACCCATCCCCATGACCACGACCACCCCCATCCGCATACCCACAGCCACACCCAGACCAAGGCGGTGCTCAACCGCCTGTCCCGGGCCCAGGGGCACCTGGAGTCTGTGCGCAAAATGGTGGAGCGGGGCGAGGACTGCACGGAGGTGCTGGTGCAGCTGGCGGCGGTGATCTCCGCCCTGAACAGCACCGGCCGGGTCATCCTCAAGGACCACATCGCCCACTGCATTGTGGACGCTGTGGAGTCCGGCGACAACGAGGCCGTGGAGTCCCTGAACCAGGCCATTGACCGATTTATGCGGTAAAATTTGTGAACATTTTTCCAAAACAATTGACATTTTTCAACATTGTGTCTATAATTGCACCATAGGCAGGAAGGCAAGCTATTGTGAAGAAAGCGAGGGGTTTCCCATGATCTCTGCCATCGTTTACACCTCCAACAGCGGCTACACCGCCGAATACGCCCGTCTGCTGGGCCGGGCCACCGGTCTGCCGGTGAACGACCTGCGCCAGGTCCACACCCCCCAGCCCGACGAGGAGGTCATCTTCCTGGGCTGGCTGATGGCGGACCGGGTCATGGGCTGGCCCAAGGCCAACGCATTTTTCAAGGTCCGGGCCGTGTGCCAGGTGGGTATGGGCCCCGCCAGCGCCGCCGCTGCCGCCGCCCGGAAGGAAAAGCTGGGCCTTGCGGATGACTGCGCCGTGTTCGCCCTGCAGGGCGGCTTCGACCTGCACCGACTCCGTGGCCCCTACCGGCTGATTATGGAGGTCAAGTGCCGCCAGATCAAAAAGCAGCTGGAGGAGAAGGGTGCTCTGAACCCCGCCCAGCAGCTGACCTATGACATGGCCACCAAGGGGGCCAGCGCCGTCTGTCCCGAAAATCTCCAGCCGGTCATCGACTGGTACAATTCCGTGAAATAAGGAGCGAGCTTATGGAAAAGGTGAAAGAAATCCTGCTGACCGCCGGAAAGACCGCGCTGAACAGCGCCGTGGAGCTGGGCCGCAGCGTGGTGCAGCTGGCTGCCCGCCTGGGCGGTACCGCCGCCTCCTTCGTGGGCAAAAAGACCTGCGCCCTGGCCAAGGAGCATCGCCAGCCCCTGCTGCTGGCTGCCGCCGTGGTATCCGGCGTTCTGGCCGTGGGCTCTGTGGTGCTGTGGCTGACAGGGCGGAAGAAATAAGTCTGCACGTTCAATAACAGAGCGGGGGGACGCGGTGCGTCTCCCCGCTGCTGACAGAAAAGAGGAGTCAATTTATGGAAAAAAAGGCATTCAAGGCGGAGTCCCAGCGGCTGCTGGACCTGATGATCCACTCCATTTACACCCACAAGGAGATCTTCCTGCGTGAGATCATCTCCAACGCCTCCGACGCCATCGACAAGCTGTGCTATCTGTCCCTGACGGACGAAAACGTGGGCCTGAAGCGGGAGGATTTTGCCATCACCCTGTCCATCGACAAGGAGAACCGCACCCTTACCGTCAGCGACAACGGCATCGGCATGGACGCGGATGAGCTGGAGAACAACCTGGGCGTCATCGCCTCCAGCGGCACCTTCCAGTTCCGGCAGGAGCTGGACAAGGAGGCCGAGGCCGACGTCATCGGTCAGTTCGGCGTGGGCTTCTACTCGGCCTTCATGGTGGCCGACCACATCACCGTCATTTCCCGGAAATACGGCCGGGAGCAGGCCTATCGCTGGGATTCCGACGGCCTGGAGGGCTACACCATCGAGCCCTGCACCCGGGACGCCGTGGGCACCGACATCATCATGCACATCAAGCCCGACGGCGAGGAGAAGGACGAATACAGCCAGTATCTCCGGGAGTATCCCCTGTATAAACTGGTGAAGAAGTATTCCGATTATATCCGCTTCCCCATCAAGATGCTCATGCCCCACCCCCAGGTGAAGGAGGGCAGTCCCGAGGATAAGCCCGAGTATGAGGAGGTCTTTGAGTGGGAGACCCTCAACAGCATGGTGCCCCTGTGGCAGCGGAAGAAGGCCGACGTCACCCGGGAGGAGTATGACAAGTTCTATCAGGAGCGCTTCGGCGATCCCGCCGCCCCTCTCAGCGTCATCACCGTGTCCGCCGAGGGCGCCGTCACCTACAAGGCCCTGCTGTATATCCCCTCCCAGGCCCCCAGCCAGTATTACACCGAGGACTATAAGCCCGGCCTGCAGCTGTACGCCTCCGGCGTGATGATCATGGACAGCTGCGCCGACCTGCTGCCGGACTATTTCAACTTCGTCCGTGGCGTGGTGGAGTCCCCGGACCTGAGCCTGAACATCTCCCGGGAGCTGCTGCAGCATGACCGGCAGCTGAAGATCATCTCCGCCAACCTGGAAAAGAAGATCAAGGCCGAGCTGGAGCGGATGCTGAAGGACGACCGGGAGAACTATGAGAAGTTCTACCGCAGCTTCGGCCGCCAGCTGAAGCTGTGCGCCCTGGACAACTACGGGGCCAGGAAGGAGCAGCTGCAGGACCTGCTGCTGTTCTACTCCTCCACCGAGAAGAAGCCCGTGACCCTGGCGGAGTATGTGTCCCGGATGCAGCCGGATCAGAAGTTCATCTATTTCGCTTCCGGCGACACCGTAGACGCCATCGACCATATGCCCCAGACGGAGCTGCTGAAGGATCACAATATGGAGATCCTGTACTTCACCGACAAGGCCGACGAGTTTCTGCCGGACATGCTGCAAAAGTACCAGGATAAGCCCTTCCGCTCCGCCATCGACGGGGATCTGGAGCTGGGCGATGAGCAGAAGCCCGACGAAACCGACAGCTATCAGGAGGGCTTTGCCTTCCTGAAGGAGACCCTGGGGGACAAGGTGGATCAGGTGAAGGCCTCCACCAAGCTCAAGACCCACCCGGTGTGCCTGTCCAGCGGCCAGGGCATTACCTTCGAGATGGAGAAGTATTTCACCGCCGTGCAGCCGGAGCTGGGCATGAAGGCCAAGCGCATTCTGGAGATCAACGTGGATCATCCCGCCTTCGCCGCCTTCGAGACCGCCCGGATCATCGACCCGGACAAGGCCAAAAAATACGCCCAGATCCTCTACAACCAGGCCTGCCTCATCGCCGGCCTGCCCATCGAGAACCCCTCCGCCTACACGGACCTGGTCTGCTCCCTCTGGAAGTGACCATAAAAATAAGCCCTCCTGCCGGAGGGCTTATTTCTTGCTATGCAAAAGCATAGCAAAAAATAGAATGTGCCATTCCCTCGCCCCTTCGGGGCAACCGGGAATGATGCACAAAACTTCATGCACAGAAGAGTTTGCCTGTTTTCGCGGTGCGCCGCACAGTGCATGAAGTTTTATGCCGAGATGGGAAACAGCAGCTTCAGCACGCCGAAGACCACCAGGGACGCGGCAGCGGCGATCAGAAAGATGAAGCAGGTCCTCCGGTCCCGCTGGGCCAGGGCCTGGTCCTCATGCTCGTTCTGCCACCGCACATAGAACCAGGCCGCGCACAGCAGACAGACAATCGGCGCAAACAGCAGGCCGATCATAGCAACGTATTCCATAGCAGTTCCTCCCTCGCTTTTTCTCCAGTATACCCTATCTGCGTTCCCCCGTCAATTGTGGGTTTTCCCCAGAGGGCCGGGTGGTTGATTTCCCCGGGAAATGGTGTTATCCTATTATAAAAAGAGAGAACTGAGGAACTGCATCTATGACATTCAGCCATCATCACGCCCACGCCCCTGCCCGGCGGGACGTGGACATGACCCAGGGCAGCATCACCCGCCACCTGATCCAGTTCGCCCTGCCGCTGCTGGCCGGAAACGTGTTCCAGCAGCTTTACAATATGGTGGACACCTGGGTGGTGGGCAACTTTGTGTCCAACGAGGCCTTTTCCGCCGTGGGCACCGTGGGGCCCATCATCAATATGCTCATCGGCTTCTTCATGGGCCTGTCCAGCGGCGCGGGGGTGGTCATCAGCCAATACTACGGGGCCCACCGGCCCGAAAAGGTCCGGGATACCGTCCACACGGCCATGGTGCTGACCCTGGTGCTGTGCGCGGTGTTCACGGCCCTGGGCCTGGCCCTGATCCCGGCCATGCTGGACCTGATGAACACCCCGGCGGAGGTGCTGCCGGAATCTACAGCGTATCTGTCCATCTATTTCTCCGGCATCACGGGCCTGCTGATCTATAACATGGGCTCCGGCATTCTCCGGGCCGTGGGCGACTCCCGGCGGCCCTTCTATTTCCTGGTGGTGTCGGCGGTGCTGAACACCGGGCTGGACCTGCTGTTTGTGATCCGGTTCCACATGGGCGTGGCCGGTGTGGCCTGGGCCACCATCATCGCCCAGGCGGTGTCGGCGGTGCTGGTGCTGGCGGTGCTGGGCGCAGCCTGGCTGGCAGCACCCCACGTGCTGGACTGGGCTACCCACACCTGGTATACTGTGGTGAAGAACCGTGATCTGGAAGCTGAATCGGCATCCCGCGCAGCCGCCTCGTCCGAAGCAGCTGCATCCTCGGCGGTACAGGAAGCGGCTTCGTCCCAGCCGGAGCCGGAACAGCCCAAGGAGCTGGACGGCAAGGCCATTACCGGCGGCAGCTGGGCCGCAGTGGATGTGAGCACCCTTGCCGATGATGCGGCCATCCGTGCAGCGGCGCAGCAGCTCAAGGCGCAGGGAGCGGATTACGGCCTTGTGACCCTGAAAACACCGGATGGCAGCATCTGCTACGCTTCGCAGGTGCCGGCTGCCGCCCAGAGCATTGCCGACACCACCGTGGACCCGGCCCGCATCGCGGCCATCTTCCGGGAAGAGGGCGTGATCCCTGTGGCCCAGCTTGCAGCCTTCAAGGACCCCATCTCCTCCCGCACCGACCGCAGCATGGCCATCCACTACGGCGACGGCCTGTGGCTGGACGCCCAGAAGGACGGCAATGCATGGCTGAATCCCTACTCCGCTGCGGCAGTGGAATATGTAGGCGATCTGGTAGCCGAGGTGCAGGGCATGGGCTTTGAGCAGGTAGTCCTGACCAATGTCCAGTTCCCGAAGCTCAGCCGCAAACAGGACTACGGCGAGACCAGCGGCGTTTCCCGCGCGGATCAGCTCAAGGCGGATATCGCCGCCCTGCAGAGCCGCTTTGCGGGCAGCATGACCCTGTGGTTCAGCTACACGCTGGATCAGTGCAATACCAACAGCGTGTCGCTGGATGTGCCCGCTGTGACGCTGGGCATGGACAACCTGCTGGTGACGGCAGACAAGGCGATGGACGCCGACAGCCGCACCGCACTGGAGCAGTCTGCCGCCGGACAGGGCGTGCAGCATCTGGTGCTGCACAGCGCCGACATTTTCCAGTAACGTCTCTGGTTTTATAAGAGGGAGGAATC
>ERZ826613.464-NODE-464-length-58653-cov-23.551026_pt1 | contig 58653 bp, 57 predicted proteins | sample MGYA00519925_ERZ826613 | MGnify/ENA primary metagenome ERZ826613 (study PRJEB31778, sample SAMEA3449236) | human gut metagenome | biome: human gut; feature: human-associated habitat; material: faeces | place: United Kingdom | collected 2010/2012 ... | reverse complement strand
CTTGCATGTGTTAAGCACGCCGCCAGCGTTCATCCTGAGCCAGGATCAAACTCTCATGTTTAAGTTTTGATCTTTGGTCAAAATTAACTCTAGCTAAGTTTAACCGTTCATTTACTTTGTTTAGGTTTTGTTCTCTGAACAATTCTTTATTTAGAATTTTCAGGGTTGCATTGCTGTTTATTTGTCAAGGTTCTGTGTTGTATCTCTCGACGCAACTCTGATATAATATCATGTGTTTTGTCGTTTGTCAACATCTTTTTTTATTTTCTTTTGAGATTTTTCAATCTCATCTTCACCACTTTTTCGCGGCGAATTTTATAATAGCACTGCCTTTTCCATTTGTCAACATGCTTTTCCCTATTTTTTCATAATTCTTTTTCTTTTTTTGTCAGCTTGTAGGAAGTATGTTTTACAGACACTATATGCTGTGGTCATTCTCTGTTCCAATCCCTTCTTTATGTCTTTCTTCTATATAATGATGCCAGGGTCTAAAGGTCTAAACCCACGCGAGCTCGCTCATAGGCGGGCGAAAGACCTTGAGACTCGCCCCGATATAAGCATAAAAGCGGGATGATAATCCCACGATATGCGAATATTAGGGAGAAGTCCAAAATGCGATCGTGCTTGCAAAATTCACTTTTGACACTCATATCTTCTTATATAAATAAATGCGACCATTTTCCGGATATACCCGGTGGAAAAAACATAGCAGGGATCATATAAATCATATACGCATACCCGTATTTCGGATATATCACATCTCTGCCATATCACGTACATCAGAAAATAGGCAGCACATCCTGGATCATACCCAAAATACCGACCAGCAGAAGTCCATAGGCAGCGCCCGCCACGAAACCAAGCAGTTTATTCAATCCTTTTATAATAGGAAGCCCTGTCAGGATCCGCAGGGAAAGGATGATTGTTTTTAGTACCAGAAACAAAACAATATATAAAACAACGCAGAGCAGCACTCTGACAATTATAACCTGATGGTCGACCAGCAGGGTCGGGACAAGCTGTGCAAACGCCCATGTATTGAGCAGGTAAACGAGCAGAAGAGACAGAATGCCCGCACATAATCTGCCCAGGGTAACGACAAAGCCTCTTCTGCCACCCTTAAGTGCTGCAGCCACTATGATCACAATTCCTATAATATCAAACAATTCCATTATCTTAATTTTATCAGCTGAATGCTGTCTTCCAATACAACAAGCAGTTTTGTATCGGAAGAAGTCGGTACGATTGCCCGGATCGTTCCACCCAGCTCTCCTTCGTATTTTTTCACGCCGTTCAATCCGTATATAACCAGCTGATTCTGGTTATATACAAGAATCCTGTCATTCTCGACGATCAGATCCGTATATTCAAAATCGATCGTTTCCGTCATTTTTTTCCGTCCGTTCATATCATATACCCGGATGCTGTAACCGCCATCCTGTTCTGTATTGCGGAAAACAAGCGCAAAATTGGTTCCGTTATAAAACACAGACTGCACCTCATCATCCAGCTCTATTTCCGTCTGAAGTGTCGGCTTCTGTTTTCCTTTCAGGATCAGGACACGCTTATCTCCCACTGCAAGGGCATTATCTTCATTTGGATAAAACAAAAGCGGAAACAGTTCTCCTGCATAATCATAGCCACTGACCAGATTGTCCGTTTCGTTCTGACCGACATCGCCAAAATTGTAAAACGCCAGACTGGTGTTGATCTTGCCGCCCTCTGCCTTCAGATAGGATACACCCACCTTGATATTATCCGGTGAAATAGAAAACGCCAATGGATAGCCGCTCTTCTGCATGGATGTTTTGATCTCTGAGATCACATCACCTGTCGCCGAAAACATTCTGAGGTAGATCGTAGCATCATCCTGCAGTGCAGCGACCGCAATACCGGAGGAAGATACGTCCAGATCCAGAATCGGCAGATTGGTCTCCACCGTTGTTGCATTTCCGCTTGGTCCGATCAGATACAGAACACTGCCCTTATAATCTGCAACCGCCACATGACCGCCTCTGGATACAACGATCGGTTCCTGCATTTCATAAGTCTGGTTCCAGAGCTGTTTGCCATCCTTATCATAGGCAGAAATACCATCTTTGCTGTATGTCAGTAGATTATCCTGATATTTCCGGAATACACCGTCCGATGTGCCTACCTTGTCGATCGTTTTGATCATTTCAAATTTAGTATATACCTGATTTGCCAGATAAATTTTGACAGCAGCAACTATTGCTGCCACAAGCACGATCACCAGAAGTACTCTATAGACGATCGTCAGTTTATGATGAAAGATTTTATCTTTATAATCTGTCCTGCTCTTTCTGATCTGTTTCATTCCATTCTCCTTTGTACAGCCCGTCTCAGCACCGCCTGTTACACGGTAATAATATATGATGCCAGGGTCAAAAGGTCTAAAACCACATGAGCTTGCTCATAAGTGGTTGAAAGACCTTGGGCCCAGCCCCGATATGAGCATAAAAGCGGGATGTTAATCCCACAATATGCGAATATTGGGCAGGATTGTGGGAGTGCAGAGCACGGAACAATCCGTAGACATCATAGCCCGGCTTTTGACCCCGATATCAATATATTATAGCATACTTTTTACGGAAGAACTATTTTTTGTCCATAGTAGATGCTATCTTTGTTTTCGATCTGATTTCTTTCACAAACTTCCCCCATTTTGGAAAGACTGCCATAGTACTGCATACAGATCTTTGCCAACGTATCTCCCTGCTTGATCATATAAACCGTCTCCTGCGATGCGCTTGTCTGTGGTGTACTTGCCTGCTCTGCTGTTTCATCCACAGTCTGAGAAGCATCTGTACCGCTGTTTTCTGTCGCATCTGTGTCTGCTGCAGCTGTATCCGTGGCAGTCGATGTCTCTGCAGACGGCTTGTCTGATATTTCTGTTGCTGCATTCGGATCCGCCGTCTGTCCATCACCCGCTTGTCCGTTATCCGCCTGGTTCTCTGCTGTCATGTTTTCATCAGCTGTCTGCTCTGCTGATGCCTGCCCGTCCGTTGTCTGCTCTGCCATCGCCGGATCTGCCTGCTCTGCTGCGCTCACATCTACTGCCGCATCTGTCCCGGCGGTCTGCACAGCTCCCATTGTATCTGCCGCCTGTGGCCGTTCCTGTACACCTGCTGCCATTTCCGCCGTCTGGTCTGCTGCCTGCGCATTTTCTGCCAGCAGTGCATCCTGCATCGCATCCGCATCCGCTGCCACTTCCGTTGCATCATCCATCTTCCCGGAAATCTGGTACAGCACGCGTTCCATGCTCTGCATCTTTTCATAATTATTCAGCATCGTAATACCGATCACCAGTATCGCCATAACAAGAAGCAGACTGACACAGGTTGCAAATGCAGAGCTTCTCTTTTTGTGCAGATCCTGTTTCTTTTCCTGACACACTTCCCGGAACTGCCGCGCCGCATGGTCTGCATTCATTTCCTCCGGATGGCGTTCTCTTGTCCGCAGGGAAACCATGTAGTTTTGCATACATTCATTCCTTTCATAATATATGTAATAACCGCTGAGCATGTTCCGTTTTCCCTTTTCATGCAGATATAGTGCCTCTGTCTTGTCACTTGTTATGTACTCAAAGTACAGCTTCTGATCCGGTCTGAAAAACTGCCGCTGTGTCCGCATGATCTGTTCTTCCAGATCCTCCGTGGAATCCTCCCTTGTGATCGCCCAACCCATAACTGTCAGCTCCGGGAAAAATTTTCCCGCCATTTCATTGACTTTTTTCCACGATTCTTCATCAATGATCGTTTTTTCCATGAAGAAGTCATGCTGCGCTTCCACCGCCCCATTGACAAACCAGTAAAGCTCGTCCTCTATCATTTCCTTGTGTCCGTACAGAATCATGACGCGCATATTCTCATCCGGAGTCAAGATCTGCCTCAGGTACGTGATCACATAATCCTCCAGATATATTTTCTGGTTTCCGCTAATCTGTCCGATCTGTCTGATATTTTTTGGCAGCATGCCTTCTTTTCCTTGTTCCGCCATTTCTTTTTCCTCCTTATACCATTCTAAACAGGCAGCATTTTGCATATCCTGTATGATCATCCTGTTTTAGAATAGCATTTGAAGTTGGCAGATTTTAGCAAAAAAAGCCGCCTTTTTTCCTGTTTCATCCGACATTACCGCGCAAAAAAAGAGACGAGCTCTTTTATCTCGTCTCTTTCTCTCATATTCCGGCATTATTTTTTCGGAAATCCTTTCTTATTTCAGCCTTTTCTGCGATATTTATTCGTCTGTTTTTTCTGTTGCGTCCTGCTCTGTCTCATCTTTTGTATGTTCTTTTTCTTCCGCCTGCACTTCTTCCTGCGTATCACGCATCGGATCGTAATAATCCTTTTTGATCAGACGAACCAGTGCTTTAAGTGCAATATAAAATCCAATCACTGCAAACAGTACTGCAAATACAATACTGATCACACGCATTTTGGTATCAGTCGGCAGCGGAATGACAAGCGAGTATGCCAGATATATCAGATAACCGCCGATACACAGACGCAGCGTCAATATGCCCGCTGTTGTTTTTCCAGACATCTTTTTTCCTTCTTTCATGCCACTATACAGTCAGCCATTGCAGCTTTGTATAGCTCTGGCTAGTTAACAAATTTGTAGATCGTTGTAGATGTAAACGGCTTTTCAGGTGTGACAACCGGTTTGATAAATCCTTCCTGTCTTGCGCAGTTCGGGAAGAACTGTGTTTCCAGGCAGATACCGCCACGACATGGATACAGCGCATCGCCCTTTCCAAGCTCAGGAACCATGTTATTGCCTGTATAAAGCTGTACGCCCGGCAGATCTGTATACACTTCCATGCTTCTTAATGCTTTTTCATCTACCACTTCTGCGATCTTCTGTACCTTTCCTGCTTCATAGTCATCGATCACAAAGTTATGGTCGTAGCCTTTTACAAGCGCAAGCTGTGCATTCTCCGCATCAATATCCTGAGAGATCTGCTTCATGGTTGTAAAATCAAACGGTGTTCCTTTTACGGATGCGATCTCGCCCGTCGGAATGGCACCATGGCGGATCTTGGTATAATGAGAAGCCTTCAGCCATACTTTAACATCTTCCACGGTTGTTTCGCTGTCATTTCCCTTCAAATTAAAATAAGAATGATTTGTCATATTGACAAGTGTATCCTTGTCCGTAGATGCAAAATAGTGGATCTCCAGTGCATTGTCTTCTGTCAGCTTGTACGTCACGGCGAATTTACGGTTTCCCGGAAATCCCAGCAGACCGTCCTTGCAGGAAACAGAGAATGTCACTGCATTTTCCGTCTCCTTCTTTTCCGCCTGCCACATCGTCTTATGCAGTCCCGCATTTCCATCGCTGTGCAGATTATTGTCGTTGTCATTGATGATCAGATTGTATATAGTGCCATCCAGTTCAAACTGTCCTTTTGCTGTACGGTTTGCAACCGGTCCGATCGTAGAGCCGAAGCAGCTTCCGTTTACAAAGTAATCTTTTGCTCTGTCATAACCGAGTACAACATCCTTTACTTCTCCGTTTTTGTCCGGTACAAACAGATTTACAAGGATCGCGCCAAAATTCATGACATCAGCCTGCATCCCTTTCTTATTTTTCAGACTATACAGTACGATGTCTTCTCCTGCGATCGTTCTGCCAAATTTTCTTTCTTCTATCATGCTTTTCCTCCCATTACAGATATCACTCCCTCTGTTATTTCTCCGACAGAGAGCATATCTTTTTCTACTTTTCATTACACATTACTTTCCTCTCCAGGTATCGACAGCAACAATTTTCCGCCGTCCCGGACATCTGCTGATACCGGTTACAGTTCCGTACGACCTTCCAGCGCACGCAAAAGTGTTACCTCATCAATGTATTCCAGGTCGCCGCCGACCGGAACACCACTGGCGATCCTTGTTACCTTAATGCCGGTAGGCTTGATCAGCTTGCTGATATACATCGCCGTTGTTTCGCCTTCCAGACTGGAATTGGTCGCAATGATGACTTCCTTCACTTCGTCCGTCTGCAATCTGGTGATCAATTCCTTCAGCCTGATATCCGAAGGTCCGATCCCGAGCATCGGTGAGATCGCACCATGCAGCACATGGTAAACACCATCAAACTTACCGGTTTTTTCATAAGCCGCCAGATCACGCGTATTCTCCACTACCATGATCGTGCTGTGATCCCGTTTGGGGTTGCTGCAGATCGGGCAGATCTCCTGATCTGTCAGTGTACAGCAGATCTTGCAGTAGCAGACATTATTTCTGGCATCTACAACCGTCTTTGCAAAACGCTCTACCTGCTCCTTTGGCATATTGACCATATGAAAAGCAAGTCTCTGCGCCGATTTATTGCCAATACCGGGCAGTGAAGCAAATTGTTCTATTAACTGATTGATATAACCGCTGTACAGATCCATTAGAACGGAAGTCCTCCGAGATTCAGACCGCCTGTCATGGATGACATTGCTGCAGTACTTGCTTCATCTGCTTTTCCCAGTGCTTCGTTTGTGGCTGCCATGATCAGATCTTCCAGCATTTCCACATCATCCGGGTCTACTGCATCTTTATCCAGTTTTACCTTCGTCACTACTTTCTTGCCGGACACTGTCACTTCTACAGCTCCGCCGCCTGCTGTTGCGGAAAATTCCTTCTCCTCCAGTGCTTTCTGGTTTTCCTCCATCTGACGCTGCATTCTCTGCGCCTGCTTCATCAGATTGTTCATGTTACCAGGCATTCCTCCGCCCGGAAAACCACCTCTTTTTGCCATATTTCATTTCCTCCTGTTTTATTCTTCTTCTATTTCCATATGAACGATCTGGCTCAGATCAATATAAGAACGTTCAAATGACTGTTCCTTTGCAAGCGGTCTGACCTCGACCTGAATCTCTTTCCCGATCACCTGTCCGATCAGATCCTGCAGGCTGTCTTTATTTTCCGGATGTTTGATAAAATAATCGGACTGCAGTCCGTCCGGTAATACAATAAGAAGTCTGTTCTCACCGCCCAGACTCAGCTTGCTGCCTGAAAGATATGTCCGCATGGGCTGTCCTGTCTTCTGGACGATCTCGCCCCAGCGCCCGACAACCTGCTGTATATCTTCCGGAACCGCCTTTGGGAGCTGCGGTCTTTCCTGCACTTCTTCCGCCGGTGCATCTTGCGCAGCTACTGTCACAGTACTCTGCGGCGCAGCAAAATTTCCTGTTTCCAGTTTATGCTCCAGATCACGGATTCTTTCTAATAAAGCATCGTTTTTTGTCTCCATGGACGGTCTGCAGATCTTGATAAGCGTCATTTCGATCATGATCCGTTTGCCGACCGCATATCGAAGCTGCCCTGACAGCTCCGAAAAAATACGGATATACCGCATCAGTGCATTTTCACTGACAAGCTCTGCCTCTTCCTGCATCAGAGAAAGATTATCCGTGGAAACGTCCACCACATCTTCAATATTCTCCGAGGTTTTGAGCAGTAAGAGATTGCGCAGATACCAGATAAAATCCGTTACGAACTGTGTGAGCTCCCTGCCCTGCAATATGATCTCTTCCAGAAGAGAAAGAGAGCCCTGCACATTTTTATCCGCAAGCCGGCGCAGCATTTTGCCAAATACCTGTGTATCAACCGCACCCAATACATCCAGTACCATATCATAGGTCAGTATTTCGCCATAGTGGAATGCGATACACTGATCCAGCAGGCTTAGTGCATCACGCATGGAACCGTCTGCTGCCTTTGCCACATAACGGAGTGCCTTATCCTCGACCTCTACCTTTTCCTGCTGCATCAGATCCTGCAGTCTCTGTGTGATCGTATCGATCGTGATGCGCTTAAAATCATAACGCTGGCAGCGGGATAAAATCGTGATCGGGATTTTATGTGCTTCTGTCGTTGCCAGAATGAAGATCACGTAAGACGGCGGTTCTTCCAGTGTCTTTAACAGTGCATTAAAAGCACCGATGGAGAGCATATGCACCTCATCGATGATATACACCTTATACTTTCCTTCCGCCGGAGAAAAAGAAACCTCATCCACGATCTCTCTGATATTATCCACGCCGTTGTTGGACGCTGCATCGATCTCGATCACATTCATGCTCGCGCCGGCTGTGATCGCCCTGCACATCCTGCAGGTTCCGCATGGATTACCATCCTGCGGATTCTCGCAGTTTACGGCTTTTGCAAGGATTTTTGCAACCGTTGTTTTACCGGTACCGCGCGTTCCGCAAAACAGATAGGCATGTCCGACTCTGTCCGCTTTTATTTGATTTTGCAATGTTGTTACAATATGCTCCTGCCCTTTGACATCTGCAAAGTTGTCCGGACGGAACTTTCTGTATAGTGCCTGATATGACATGATCAGTCTCCGAAGCAGATGCCAAGCATTTTAGCTTCCTGCACAATAGAAGCATCCGGTGATACCATTTTCAGCTTGCCTGCTACCTCTTCCAGCGGCACTTTAATGATCTCACGGTTTTTGATCCCTACCATAAAGCCATATTCGCCGTTTAAAATGAGCTTGCCTGCCTCTGAACCGAGACGGGAAGCAAATACACGGTCATACGGACACGGGCTTCCGCCTCTCTGGGTATGTCCCGGAACCGTAACACGTACATCATAGCCGCCTTTTTCCCGGATCTGCTGTGCAAGTTCATAAGATACAGAAGGGAATGGATAGTTTTTCATTTTTTCTTTGTATTCTTTCTTAGAAAGCTTTGCATCTTCCTTTGAAATAGCTCCTTCTGCCACAGCAAGTATCGTAAAACGGCTTCCGTTCTGTATTCTTTCATCGATCTTATTGATAATACTGTCAATGCTGTATGGGATTTCCGGGATCAGGATGATATCTGCACCACTTGCCATACCTGCATTTAATGTCAGCCAGCCAACTTTGTGTCCCATAACTTCCACGATAAATACTCTGCCATGGGAAGCTGCTGTTGTATGGATACAGTCAATGGCTTCCGTTGCAATATTAACCGCACTCTGAAAACCGAATGTCATATCTGTTCCCCAGAGGTCATTATCGATCGTCTTTGGCAATGTCACAATATTGAGTCCTTCTTCTCTTAACAGGTTTGCTGTTTTATGCGTTCCGTTTCCGCCAAGGATCACCAGACAGTCAAGCTGCAGCTTATAGTAATTCTGCTTCATTGCTTCTACCTTGTCCAATCCGTTCTCATCCGGTTCGCGCATCAGCTTGAAAGGAGTACGGCTGCTGCCAAGGATCGTTCCGCCCTTTGTTAAAATACCGGAGAAATCATGCCCGGTCAGCATACGGAAATTTCCATAGATCAGACCTTTGTAACCATCCAAAAAGCCGTAGATCTCTACATCACTCTCCGCATTCAGTATACTTTTTACCACACCACGCATGGCAGCATTTAATGCCTGACAGTCGCCACCGCTTGTCAACATACCAATTCTTTTCATTACGTGATTTCCTCCCATTTCGGATCAAAGATTTATGAAGCAGTCTGCTATGCCCATATGAGAATATTATAGCTCATTTTGTATTTTATCTCAACGGCTAATTGTAAGATGATAGACATATAAAACAGACATATAAAAGCACCGGAAATGATATTGCCGGAATCACGTTTGACTACCCTGCGATTTGCCAGGACATATTTTGCACGAGCTCCGGCCACCAAAACGCGTGGTGGCCTCTCCGCTCGGCAAATGTCAGGCAAATCTCAGTCGTCGGCACTATCGATTCCATCAATATCATTTCCGGTGCTTGTAAAGTAAATGCATCTGTTGCGCACTTCGCGCGGCATCTGCAGATCATCAGGGCTCTTTTTTTAAAGCAGACGGATGTGATCCACTTCTCCTGTTTCCTGAAAAATTGCCCAGTTTGCTATATTGACCGCATGATCTCCGATCTTCTCCAGATATTTTGCAAACATCATCACATCGATGCAGTCATCAGGATCTTTTGCTTCTGACCTGAGATGTGCGATCACATCGTTTTTGACCTGATTGAACAGATCATCGACTGTATCATCTCCTGCCACAACATGCTGTGCGCTTTCTGCGTTGCGGTCTACAAATGCATTGATCGCTTCTGTCAACTGCTTGCCCGTTTCCTCGATCATCTGCGGAATATGAGCGGAAAACTCCTGCAGATCCTTAAAATGCATCCGCTTTACCAGCTCTGCGATATCACTGCACTGATCTCCGATCCTGCTGATATCCGTTACTACCTTCAATGATGCACTGACCTGACGCAGATCCCTGGCGATCGGCTGCTGCTTTGTGATAAGGTTCAGACAGCTTCCTTCAATCCTTCTCTGCAGGGTATGTGTACTTTGGTCACTTGCAATGATCTCTTCGATCACGCTTTCCTTCTGCTGCTGCAGCGCTGAAAACAGTCTGGCATATGTAGCACGCACGCCCATTCCCATTTCTTCAACGCTTTCCTGCAATTGTTTTAATTCTTCTTCATATAATCTTCTTGGTGACATTTCCTTCTCCTTTTCTGCTCTCCATCAACCGAATCTACCGGTAATGTAATCCTCTGTCTTCTTCTGGGACGGATGCTTGAAGATTGTATCCGTTGTATCAAACTCGATCAGCTCACCAAGCAGGAAGAATGCTGTATAGTCAGACACACGTGCTGCCTGCTGCATGTTATGGGTTACAACTACAACTGTATATTTCTTTTTCAGATCCTCCATCAGATCCTCTACCTTTAAGGTAGAGATCGGATCAAGCGCCGAAGTTGGTTCATCCATCAGAAGGATTTCGGGTTCTACCGCAAGTGCTCTTGCGATACAGAGTCTCTGCTGTTGTCCGCCGGATAATCCAAGTGCGGATTTTTTCAATCTGTCTTTCACTTCTTCAAAAATGGCAGCATCTCTCAGCGAACGCTCCACAATATCATCGAGCTTTGCTTTTGCTGTAATACCATGGATACGCGGACCATATGCGATATTATCGTATATGCTCATCGGAAATGGATTCGGCTGCTGGAATACCATGCCTACTTTTTTCCTGAGCAGGGTTGTATCAACCTTTGGGCTGTAAATATCTTCTCCGTCAATTGTTACCGTTCCATCAATCTTTACACAGTCTACCAGATCATTCATACGATTTAAGCACTTCAGGAATGTAGACTTTCCGCATCCACTGGGACCGATAAATGCAGTGACTGCATTTTGCGCAATATTCATATTAATATCTTTGAGTGCATGATTCTCACCATAATGCAGGTTCAGATGCTGTACAACGATTTTGGAAGGGTTTGTTTCCTTTTTCATTCTTTGTCTCTCTTTCTATCTATATAATGCTGTTATGCTGTTATTTTTTGTCTACCTGCAGCTTCTTTGCCATTCCTCTGGCCAGCATATTGATCAAAAATACGATCACAAGAAGTACAAGCGCAATGCCAAATGCTACATCATACTGGGCTTTTGCCATTGACAGATACAGCTGGATCGTAAGCGTTCCACCTGATTCCATGATCTTTTTCAGGTAACCGACCGCCGTTTTCGGAAGTACAAAGCCACTGCCGGCTGTAAACAAAAGCGCTGCAGACTCACCGACAATACGACCGATCGCCAGAAGTACCCCCGTTAAAATACCGGGCATCGCAGACGGAAGGAGGATCGTACGGATCATATACCATTTTGTGGCACCCATACCAAGCGCTCCGCTCCTGTAGCTTTCAGGAACGCTCCTGAGCGCTTCCTGTGTATTTCTCGTGATCAGTGGCAGAATCATGATCGTCAGGGTGAGCGCGCCTGTCAGAATCGAATAACCAAATCCGCAGGCTGTTCCAAAGAACACCATACCAAACAGACCGAATATGATCGACGGAATTCCGGAAAGCGTTTCTGTCGTAAATTCGATCAGACGTACAAGTTTTCCGCCCTTTGCATATTCATTCAGATAAATCGCAGATCCGATTCCGATCGGTGTTGCGATCAATAATGTCAGAACAACAATGTAAAGTGTATTTACAATGTTTCCCGCAATGCCTGTTGTCTGCTTGATCGCGCTTGTAACGGTTGTCAGAAAAGTCAGATTCACATTTCTGATACCACGGATCACAACATATCCGATGATACATACCAGCACAAGTACAGAGAAAAGTGCTGACAGATAGATCAGAAAAAGAAGGATGTGATCTTTTAATTTATTGGTCTTATGCATAATACTGCCGGTCATTTATTTTTCCTCCTTCTCTTTTAAAATACCTGTCAGTACCAGGTTAATGATCATAATGAATACGAAAAGGACAAGACCGATCGTAAACAGCACCTGTCTGTGCAGTCCCGACGCATATCCCATCTCGCTGACGATCGCTGTTGTCAGGAATCTGACAGAATTAAACGGAAGCGGTGCATTGACGCTGCTGCCTGAAACGAGGGTGATCGCCATAGCTTCTCCGATCGCTCTTCCCACGCCTAGAACAATGGCAGAAATAATACCGGATTTTGCTGCAGGTATCACTACCTTGAATATTGTTTCGATCTTGGATGCGCCCAGTGCAAGAGAAGCACTTCTTAAGTGATCCGGTACTGCATGGAGTGCTGATTCACTGATATTGATCACTGTCGGCAGGATCATGATCGCCAAAACCAGAATCGCAGACAGCATATTGGAACCGCCTGTATATTGATGCGTGGAAGATCCTGCAAATACAGCTTTTTCCAGTTTATACATCAGCGGATTTAAGATCAGGATTCCCAAAAGTCCGTAGATAACGGAGGGAATACCTGCCAAAAGGGTAACTGCAGGTCTTACAATGTCCGCCAGCTTCTTTGGTGCAACTTCAGCCAGAAATACCGCAGTCAGAAGTGCAACCGGAACACCTAACAGGATTGCGGCAAATGTACCGACAATAGAGGTCAGGATCACATATAAAATACCAAAATGCGGTTCCGCTGCCGCAGGTGCCCATTTAGTATTGAATAAGATTTCCCTGATCCCTACTTTGAAAAGTGCCGGCGATCCGTTTATGATCATATAAGCAGTAATGGCGAAGACCGCCATTACTGCTACCAGTGCACATACCACAAAGATGATGTGTGCGATGATTTCCACTATAGATTTATTTTTATGATTTGCAAAGATTGATGTATGCATATATTTAGTCCACCGTGATAAGTCCTACGCTCTGGATCAGCTGTTTTCCTTCATCAGATTTTAAGTAGTCAAACAGTGCCTGTACAGGCTCGCTCTGTGCACTTACTTCACCCATTGTTGCCATAACGAATGGTCTTGAAAGGATATAGCTGCCTGCTTTGATGTTTTCTTCTGTCGGCTCAACACCGTTCAGTCTTGCCGCGATAATTGTGTCATCTACTGCATCAAGAGAAGCATATCCGATCGCACCCGGTGTAGAAGCTACTTTTGCGATAACAGCTCCTGTGGAATCCAGCTCATTTGCATACTGGCATGCATCTTCCAGACCAAGTAATTCTTCAAAAGCACCTCTTGTACCGGAACCTGCTTCACGGCCTACTACGACGATCGGTTCATCCGATCCGCCGAGATCTTTCCAGTTTGTTACTTCACCTTTGTAGATCTGCACGAGCTGATCCTGTGTCAGATCTGTTACTGTGTTTGCAGGATCAAGTACAACTGCAATACCGTCGATCGCTACGATGTTCTCTACACAGCCTGCTGCCTTTTCTTCATCCTTTAAACTTCTGGATGAGTTACCGATATCTACGCTGCCACCTTCCAGAGATTCAATACCTGCTGAAGATCCTGTAAATTCTGCTGTTACGCTGACACCCGGATATTTTTCCATAAAAGCTTCTGCAACCGCATTAGCAAGCTTTTCCATAGATGTGGATCCTGCCATTGCAATGCTTCCTGAAAGATCTGCGTTTGTATCTGTTGCTGCTGCGTCTGCAGCTTCATCTGTTGCTGCATCTGTAGCTGCGTCTGTTGCTTCATCTGTGGCTGTGTCCGTTGCTGTTGCATCTGCTGTTGTATCTGCTGCATTGCTGCCACATCCTGTTAATAAGCCTGCTGCAACAGTTGCAGCCATAAGTACTGTCATAAGTTTGTTCTTTTTCATTTTCTTTCTCCTCCACTATGAGTCTCTTGTTTTTCGTGCGGCTTTCTTCCGTACGATACAATAAAAAAGAGGTATTCGCATGTTTTCTCTTCCTTATTACAGGAACGAGTGTAACACCGGATACCTCTTACATAAAATCATGTTTCCGTAAGAAATTTGTAAGTTTCATGTAAAATGATCTATTGTCTGTTTTCTCACATTGCTTCTATTTTTTTGCGGAGTGCCAGCATCTTTTTATCGATCCTTGCGATCTCCTGCGCATAGGAAAGCAGTTCCCTGCGCACCTGCTCCGTCTCCTGGGGCGTGCTCTTTTCCTGCTTATAGCAGAGCTGGTGATCAAGCTTTGCCCAATAATTCATTGCCACAGTCCTGATCTGTATTTCTGCCCGTACTGTTTCGTTTTCCTCTCCGTACGGATATGGCATATCGACGATCAGATGCACACTCTGATAACCGCTCGCCTTTGGTTTTTTGATATAATCCTTTGTTTTGATGATCGTAAGCTGCGGATGCTCTATCAGATACTCTGCCACCTGATATACTTCATCCCGGAAAGAACAAACGATCCGGACACCTGCCAGATCGTTCAACCTTTGCACTGCCTGTTCATATGAAATTTCATACCCTTTCCGTTCCAGCTTTTCCGCTGCACTTGCCGCCGTTTTGATCCGCTCCGACACGGAATCGATCACCTTATGTTTCGCGCCTTTCCGCTGCTCATATTGCCGGATCAGGCTTTCCACCGTAGCGATCGCATACGATTGTTTCCTTATGTATTCCGGCTCTGCGAATGCTTTTGTCAGTTCTGCAAGCCCCTCCCTGTTTTGTTTCGCATTTTTGCTTTTACCCATACTTCTCTGCTTATTCCTTTCTCATATACCATATCACGAAAATAAGCCCTGCCACGATCGCCACAACCGATGCAGCTGTCTCCGGGCTCACTAATAATTCTATGCCACCATATAAGAAAGTATTCCATATAAAATAAGCAAAGCAGAACACGAGGATCATCCCCCAGATCCAGATGATCTTGATCAGCGGATCTTCCCCGTTCTGCCTTGCCTGTTTTAACCATTCCTGTATCCTTCCCATATCTGCCTACCTCCGTCTGATATCTATCTCTTTCCATACAACTCTGTTTACATGATTATCATCCGATAAGTAGTGTTTTCCTTCTATCACACATGGGAAAAATTATTGTAAAATGAATGTAAATTATTTCTCTTCCCGCTCTTCGAGCTTTTCTTCGAGCTTTTCTTTGATCTTCTCCTTTACTTCAGCCTTAAATTCCGGCCATGTTTCGTTCCTGAATTCCGCAAAAGCCAGCTTGTATTTGCCGGAAGTTGCGCCCGGGTTACGACGCAGAAGCTGCAGCTTATCCTTTGTAAGATAAGATCTGTCTTTTCCTTTCTGCATAATTTCTTCGATTCTTTTCCGGATCTCTTCTCTCTGCACAAGAGCCTGTTCCTTTTTCAGCTGTTTCTCATCCGTAATTCTTGCTCTGATCTCTTCTTTCTGCTGCTGCGCCTGTTCGATCCGCTGCTGTGCTTCATCCGCGATCACAGCCTCGACAACCTCAAGCCGCTTCTGCAAAAGCTTCAGTTCTTTCTTTGCAGCTTCTACCTTAACAAGGACATCTCGCAGTTCGATAGCTGTCTTGAAGCTGAGTGCAAAGTCTGCTGCTGCCAGCATCATGACCACGTGCACGATCGGCGAAAGCACTGCCTCCGGAATGGATAATACAAATTTTTCAAACGGCTTATGTACCCAATAAACCATGGCAATGCTGAAAAATCCCCATGCCAGAGACGAAGTCAGACAGATATGCCCCTGAAAGTTGAATTTCTGATTCGAATAATCCCAGTAACGCACCTTAAACAGAGATTCCATTAAAACACCTGTAACGTATTCCAAAATCGTGGCAGCGATCATGCCTGCAAAATAAACCGCAACCGGATGCGCCTTAAACGGAAGGGATACAAACAGGATCAGTACCGCACCGCTTCCGTAAATAGGAAGCAACGGTCCATGCATAAAACCTCTGTTTACCCATTTTTTCTTCTTTACAGATACAAAAGAAGATTCCCAGCACCATCCGATAAAGCAATAAATAATAAAAAATGCCAGCCATTGTGTCAGATTATAAGTATACATCTCTTCTTCTCCCTTTCTTTCGTTTTCAACAGGCAATCCGCATATTTCAGATCCGAACCAGCCACTTGCCATATTGCATCCTATGACTTGCGTGATCTATTGTGTCATTCCCTCAAAACTACACTAACAATCTTGCACGCATCTGCCGGATCACATCCTCTGCCGCCGAGAGCATCTGCTCTTCATCCTTCTGCACCACACCTGTCGGTGACAGGCGGTAGAAGAAGGTTGGTGTTCCCTTTACCGCAAAGGTCAGCTTTCCGCCATAATTGGCAAGCACCACTTCTATATTTTCCACACGGATCTTTGCGCCCGGATCCATCAGGAACGTAATGCCGTCTTTCTTTCCCCGGATCTCCGTGATATACAGATCATGCGCATACATACGGATCAGCGATACACGCAACAGATTTTCCACGCTTTTCGGGATCTGTCCAAAACGATCCATCAGCTCGCCGCGCATATCCTCCGCTTCATCTCTGCTCTCGATCGCAGCGATCCGCTTATAAATATCCAGCTTCTGGTATTCGTTGACAATATAGCTCTCCGGAATGAAAGCATCCACATCCAGATCGATCGTTGTCACAAAATCGATGACATGTTTCTGCCCTTTCATTGATTTTACCGCTTCGTTTAACATCTTACAATACAGATCGTATCCGACCGCTTCCATATGCCCATGCTGTACTCTGCCCAGAAGGTTTCCCGCGCCACGGATCTCCAGATCCTTCATGGCGATCTTGAATCCACTGCCAAGCTCCGTAAATTCCTTGATCGCCTGCAGGCGTTTCTCCGCCACTTCTTTGAGCACTTTATCCCGCTTATACATCAAAAATGCATACGCTGTCCGGTTTGATCTGCCGACACGGCCTCTTAACTGGTACAGCTGGGAAAGCCCCATGTTATCCGAATCATGAATGATCATCGTATTGACATTGGGGATATCCAGTCCCGTTTCAATGATCGTTGTGGAAACAAGCACATCGATCTCACCGCTGACAAAATCATACATGATCCGCTCCAGCTCGCTTTCCTTCATCTGTCCATGTGCAAATGCCACATTTGCCTCCGGTACCAGATTCTGGAGAAAGGCCGCCATTTCCGCGATCGTGTTGACACGGTTATATACATAGTAGACCTGCCCGCCTCTGGCAAGCTCACGCCCGATCGCTTCCCGCACCATTTCTTCATTATATTCCATGACAAACGTCTGGATCGGCATACGGTCATTCGGTGCTTCTTCCAGAACACTCATATCCCGGATTCCCACAAGGCTCATGTGGAGCGTACGCGGGATCGGGGTTGCTGTCAGCGTCAGAACATCTACATTTTCCTTGAGCTGCTTGATCTTTTCCTTGTGGGTAACACCAAAACGCTGTTCCTCATCGATGATCAGAAGCCCCAGATCCTTAAACGCCACGTCCTTTGACAAAACGCGGTGTGTTCCGATCACAATATCCACCAGTCCCTTTTTCAGGCCTTCGATCGTCTTTTTCTGTTGCGCAGCCGTCCGGAAACGCGACATCATTTCGATCGTGACCGGGAAATCCTTCATACGTTGCACAAAATTATCGTAATGCTGCTTGGCAAGGATCGTCGTCGGAACAAGAAATACAACCTGCTTCCCTTCCTGTACTGCCTTAAACGCCGCGCGGATCGCCACCTCTGTTTTGCCATAGCCGACATCCCCGCAGATCAGGCGGTCCATAATACGGCCGCTTTCCATATCCGCCTTTGTCGCATCGATCGCCAGAAGCTGATCCTGCGTTTCCTCATATGGGAACATTTCTTCAAATTCCCGCTGCCATACAGTGTCTTTTCCGTATTGATAACCTTTTCCGTGTTCTCTTGCCGCATACAGCTTTACCAGATCCCTGGCAACCTCATTGACTGCGCCCTTTACCTTGGACTTCGTTTTTGTCCATTCCTGTGTACCCAGCTTATTCAGCTTCGGTGCTTTGCTTTCTGCGGAAGCATATTTCATGACCGCATCAAAGCCCGTTGCCAGCACATAAAGAGTTCCACCGTCGCGGTATTCGATCTTCATATAGTCTTTCATGACCTTGTCTACGCATACCTTTTCAATCCCACGGTAAATGCCCAGACCATGTGTTTCATGTACAACATAATCGCCCACCTTCAGCTCTGTGAAGTCATGGATCTTCTGTCCTTCATATCGCTTCTTTTTCCGTTTCTTGGCATGTTTGCCGAAAATATCGCTTTCCGTGATCACCGCAAGACGGATCGATGGATATTCAAAACCCTTGCTGATCTGCCCATGCATGACCATGATCTCCCCATTTTGGAGCACACGCTCCGTATCTTCGCTGTAAAAAGCAGTCAGCTCATTGGCACAGATATCCTCTGCCAGTCGTTTTGCTCTTGTCCGCGAAGGAGACAACAGAATCACGCGATACCTGTTTTTATGGTAACGCCTCAAGTTTTCCAACAGGATTTCAAAACTGTTCTGGAACGAATTGACTGCTCTGGCATCTGCATAATACCGCTCCTCCACCTTTAAAAACGGAAGATTGCTGTCCAGCACAGACAAAAGCAAGAGCCTCTGCCCGGTCAGCATTGCCCAGACCTGATCGGCAGTATACAGAAGTGCTGCCTGCCCCGGCAGTGCATAGCCCTTCTCCAGACGATGCTCCATGCTTTCCCGAAATTCCAGCTCGACCGCATTCAGATGTTCTTTCCCGTGCAGCGGTTCATCCAGAGTAACCAGCAGTTCGTCCTTCGGAAACAAAGAAAGGAAGCTGACAAGCTGCGGACAGAAATATTTCATATAGCTGTCCAGATTTGCCATCACGCCAAATTCTTCCATCTGCTCTCTGAGCTGCTCGGTCTGCACCTTCACGCGGTGCGCCTCTTCCAGCTTGTTTTCCTTTTTCAATGCCTCCGCTGCCTGTTTTGCCTCCGCTTCGATCGCTTTCAGGCCATCCAGCTTCTGCTGCTTTGTCAGGATCATTTCCGTCGCCGGATAGATCGTCACTGTCCTCAGTGCTTCCACCGAACGCTGGCTGAGTACATCAAACCGACGGATCGACTCTACCTCATCACCCCAGAGCTCAATACGATACGGATTTTCTTCTGTCAGATCATAAATATCGATAATACCGCCGCGAACGGAAAACTGCCCCGGTTCTTCTACCTGATAAGTCTTTTCGTAGCCCATCTTTACGAGCTTCATCGCAACCGCTTCTTCCTCCACGATGCTTTCCGCAGAGATCGTGATACAGTTTTCCTCCAACATCTGCAGTGGCAGGCAGGGCGCAAGAAGCGCATCCACTGTCGTTACGATCGTCAGAGGCTCCTTTTCCAGAATCCGGCGATAGCAGCAGATCCGTTCCTTTGTCATCTCCTGTCCGCGGATATCCGCCTGAAAGAAAATGTAATCCTTGGCAGGAAACAATATGGTATTTTTATCAAAAAAGGAATAATCCTCATATAATTCCTTTGCTTTGACATCACTGAAGGTCAGGACAAGTTTGTATGGATAGTCCTCGCCCTGCCCGCAAAGCATCTGTGCCTTCTGTGCGTCCGCGCAGCCTGAGATCAGAACTGTCTTTTGCGCCATGAGTGCACGTCTGGCATCCTCATAAAAGGATAATTCCTTCAAATATTCTGTAAACGCTTTCACTTTATTACCCTCAAATGCAAGTTATCCCTGCTTTTTACAGTTAAAATGGTTCATTGCAGCATCTGCCGAATCATTCATCATCATCACGACCGCATCCGCTGCATCCGCAAATGCCTGCTGCATGACTTCCTGATCTTTTTTGTCAAAATGTCCCAGCACATAAGCAGCCAGATCATAGCCCTGCGGCTTCTCTCCGACGCCGACCTTGATCCGCATAAAGCTATCATGTCCCAGATGCGCAATGATATTCTTGATTCCGTTATGTCCGCCTGCGCTTCCTTTCTTACGGATCCGCAGTTGTCCGGGCGGCAGAGAAATATCATCATAGATCACGATCAGCTCCTGTGTTTCATCTGCCTTATAGTAGTCTATGAGTTCCCGCACGCTTTCACCACTTAAATTCATATAGGTCTGCGGCTTTGCGAGGATCACTTTCTGTCCTTCTATATAGCCTTTTCCGATCAGTGCCTTGTGTTTCTTTTCCGTAACGGAGATCCGGTATTTTTCTGCAATGGCATCTATAGTGTCAAAACCGACGTTATGTCTGGTGTGCATGTATTCTTTTGTAGGGTTTCCGAGTCCGACTATGATATACATATGGATGTCCTTTCTTCCATAAATGAACCGAAATTTATTTCCGGTGGATAGATTGATTCGTAAATCATAGTGTACTTGATTTTGAGGGGAAATTCAATAGGAGAGGGTGCAGGGAAGGGAAATGTGCTTTGAATTCGATGTATATAAATAGAAACGCAGGAATATAAAACATAGATGTACTCAAATAACAGGCGGCAAGAAGTTCTAAGTGTTTTTCCTACATCAACTACTTCTGTCGCAACCGATGCCGGGAACATCGGTCATTAAAATTGCCTGCGGCAATGGACCGATGCTGCATAATATATGGCAAGCCATATATTATATTTTTCGCCATCCAGGCTCAAATGCATCTTGTCCGTACATCCATGTACGGACATTGCTATGTTCTATATAAAACACTAAGAACTTCTAAACCACCTGTTCATTCGTAAATCTATATTTTATATTCCTGCTGCTTAATCTTATATATTTATATTGAATAGTTCAACATGCATTACTGCTCTACCGGAGGCGCAAGATAACAACTAACTCCTACTATACTACCATCTTCCAGTTTCTTTCTTAAATAAAAATCCTTATCTTCTGAGATCTTAGAATAGTCTGCTAAATATACAACATATCCATTTCTTGGCTCAAAACTGCTTCCCAAATCGTGATCATATCCATATCCAACAGAAGACTCAAAATTAAACAATATTTTGTCTTCTGCCTTCAACTGATAATGCTGTCCTTCCTGCATATTGATCAGATATCCTTCCTGTTGGTTATAAATCACAATAGCCGGTTTTTCTGAATCTAAGCTGCCCATATAATCATCAATCGACGTAAAATCAGTAACATAGGTCACTTCGCCCGGATCAGATGCTGTATCGGTAGCTTCTGCCGTGGTATCGGACTCTGCCTCTTCCGCTTCGTCGGATGAATCGGTTGTATCCGTATCTGTTGTTTCGGTTGAAGAATTCTCTTCAGCCAATGCTTCTGCATTTGCGTCGCTTTGTTCCTCTGCTGCTTCGTTTTCTGCTGCCTCTGATTCAGTCGCAGCTTCCGCATCGATTGTCTCTTCCACTGCTGTGTCTGAACTGCTTTCTGTTTTGGCATTTCCACAACCTGCAAGCAGGCAGGCTGCCAGACCTGCTACCATCAGAGAATGTACGATCTTGGTTATCTCCCTCTTTTTCATTTTTGTTCCTCCTGTTTTCTGTTATTTGTTATTACCTTTGTATAGGTAATATAGGTTAAGATTATTCTCTTTTTTCCATATTGTCAACTATGCATAGGTAATTTAAATTGTTTCCCTGTTATGATGTTCTTAACCGTACAAAGGTAATATAGAAAACAGCAGGTAGAAAATGACATACTCTGACATTCTGGCTCTGCGTATCAAACAATTATGTAAAAAGCGCGGCATTACGATCAATCATCTCGCAACGCTGGCTGGTTTAAAGCAGTCTACAGTCGATAACATTATACGCGGAACAAGTAAGAATCCTAAAATTTATACATTGCATAAGATAGCAACCGCATTCGGTATGACGCTCTGTGAGTTTTTAGATTATCCGGAACTGAACGAATATGATCTGGATGAGGATGAGAATGAAGATTAAAAAGCCCAAGGTTTTACGCAAACCTTGGGCTCTTTGCTTCTTTTATTCCATTTCCGGTTCTGAAAGCGACTTCTCATATGCCTCAAGAATAACTTTCTGCATATGATCTCTTGTCTCGGAGTTGATCGGATGGGCAATGTCTCGATATTCGCCATCGGATGCTTTCTTGCTCGGCATCGCGATAAACATTCCCTTTTCGCCTTCTATTACTTTTATATCATGTACAACAAACACATTATCCAGCGTAATGGAAACAACTGCCTTCATCTTTCCTTCTTTCGCGATCTTGCGTACACGAACGTCTGTAATGTTCATCTTAAATTCCCCCTTTATCGAATTTTAGTATAAACTACATGACATAGCGGTCATTTTTCTCTATGACGATCTTAATATCATCTTCCCCTTTGTGGTAAGAGTTTGCATGAATTGTATCATGACTTTCCACGATACAATTCTCAATATAAGTATTGTCACCGATATAAACATCATTCAGGATAATGGAATTCTTAATGGTACAATTACTTCCAATAAATACTTTCTTAAAGATGACGGAGTTCTCTACCGTACCATTGATGATACTTCCGCTGGAGATCAGGCTATTCTTGATCTTTGCACCTACATTGTATTTTGCCGGAGGAAGATCATCTACCTTGGAGTAGATATCCGGATACTGACGGAAGAAATAGTCTCTGATATCAGGCTTTAAGAAATCCATATTTGCGTTGAAATAATCATCAACCGTTGCAATGTTCTTCCAGTAATCCTGAATCTTATAACCGTAGATTCTCTTCAAGTTCTTGTAACGGATCAGAATGTCCTTTACAAAATCATACTGTCCTTCTTCAGCGGCCTTCTCGATCAGCTCAATAAGCTGACGGCGGCGGATCACATAAATACCACAGGAGATCGTATTGGAATTGGCTACGATCGGCTTTTCTTCAAACTCTTCGATACGGCTTTCTTCATTCATCTTTAAGATACCGTAACGGTCTACATTTTCACCTGCAGGCATATCTTTGCATACCACCGTGATATCCGCTTTTTTTGCAATATGGTATTCCAGCACCTTGTTATAATCCATTTTGTATACACAGTCACCGGAAGCAATCACAACATACGGCTCATGACTTTCCTTCAGGAAATCCAGATTCTGATAGATCGCATCTGCTGTTCCTCGATACCAGGAGCTGTTCTCACTTGTAACGGTAGGTGTGAAGACAGAGAGACCTCCCTGTTTTCTACCGAAATCCCACCATTTGGATGAGCTCAGATGCTCATTCAGGCTCTTTGCGTTATACTGCGTAAATACTGCCACACGCTGGATACGCGAATTTGTCATATTGCTCAAGGCAAAATCAATACTGCGGTAACTGCCTGCTACAGGCATTGCAGCGATCGCACGTTTCTGCGACAGTTCTTTCATTCTGTGATTGTTTCCACCTGCTAAGATAATTCCTATTGCTCTCATGACCTGTCACCTGCCTTAATCAAAGTTTTACCGCTTCCAAGATAGTAATCTGTGTAATCTTCCACTGTTGTAATGCCGGATACAACAGAGTTCTTTCCTACTGTTACCTTGGAAGGAATCACGGATTTTTCTCCTATTGTGACAAGTCCATGATTATAAATATGCGGATCGGTTTCGTTGTCTACTTCTTCACCGACACCGAGCTTGACATAATCGCCGATCTCAACATTTTCCGCAACAATCGCTTTATTCAGCTCACAGCCTTTGCCAATCTGTGTTTCATTCATAATGATAGAATCCCGTACAACCGTATCTGCACCGATCGTTACGCCACAGCCGATAACGGAATTGTAGATTTTACCGTAAATCTGAGAGCCTTCACCGATGATACATTTCTCGATCTCACTGTCGGAGGAAATGTACTGTGGTGGAAGGATGTCGCTCTTTGTGTAGATCTTCCAGTATTCTTCATACAGGTTGAACTCCGGAACGATATCGATCAGCTCCATATTTGCTTCCCAGTAAGAATTCAGTGTTCCTACATCTTTCCAGTAGCCATTGAACTCATATGCATAGCATGGAGCGCCATTGGAATGGCAATACGGAATGACATGTTTACCAAAGTCAAGTGCAGGCTGGGACGCATTTGCAATCAATGCTTCCTTTAAAGTCTTCCAGTTAAATATGTAAATACCCATACTTGCCAGATTACTTCGCGGGTTTGCCGGTTTCTCTTCAAATTCGCTGATCTTACGGTCTTCGTCTGTGATCAGGATACCAAATCTCTTGGCTTCCTCAAGCGGTACAGGCATTGCAGCCAATGTAACTTCTGCACCTTTTGCCTTATGATAATCCAGCATTACTTCATAATCCATTTTATAAATATGATCTCCGGAAAGGATCAATACATAATCCGGATTATAGCTGTCCATATACTCAATATTCTGATAGATAGCATTTGCTGTTCCTGTATACCATTCCGTATCTGTGCTCTTCTCATATGGCGGAAGTACGGAAACACCGCCGATATTACGATCCAGATCCCACGGAATACCAATGCCAATGTGTGTATTCAACCGAAGCGGCTGATACTGTGTTAAAACGCCTACTGTATCAACTCCCGAATTAATGCAGTTACTAAGCGGAAAGTCAATGATTCTGTATTTTCCCCCGAACGCTACTGCTGGTTTTGCAACCTTCGCAGTTAATACACCAAGTCTGCTGCCCTGACCTCCAGCTAAAAGCATGGCGATCATCTCTTTTTTGATCATACTGTCACCCCTTACTTGTGTAATATCGATTTTTTACACAATATTTTCCGAAATCTATCATTTCAGTTTCATCGATATTCTGATTATAGCATATAATATTGATAAAGTGAATGTTTTTTACAAATAAAATCCCTCTTTTTCCAGTTTATTTCGTGCATAAAGTCAATTTTTTCGCCTATATTCGTCTATTTTTTGTGCAAAATATCTTTTTATTATTTCCCAGAATATTACAGCAATTATTTTTTTGTAAAATTTGTCTAAAATGCATCTGTATTTTCCCATTCTCTCTCTTGTGCAGATGATATTCTTTAGAGTATAATGGTTCTGATCCAATCAAACATATTTTAATAGGAAGTGTCATTATGTATCAAATCGATTTTAATAAACCAATCAATATCCATTTTATCGGGATCGGCGGCATCAGCATGAGCGGTCTTGCTGAGATCCTATTGGACCGCGGTTTTGGCATCAGCGGTTCCGACGCGAAGGAAAGTGATCTGACAAAGCATCTGATCCAAAAGGGCGCTGTCGTACAGTATGGGCAGCGCGCCTCCAATATCACGGATGATATCCAGCTCGTTGTCTATACGGCGGCGATCCATCCGGATAATCCTGAGCTTATGGAAGCGGAGAAAAAAAATATTCCCTGTATGACCAGAGCAGTCCTGCTCGGCGAGATCATGCAGAATTATCAGACACCGATCGCCATCAGCGGAACGCACGGCAAAACAACAACTACCTCCATGTTATCCGAAATCCTGCTGGCAATGGATACAGATCCTACTTTATCGATCGGTGGTATTTTGAAAGATATCGGCGGTAATATCAGAATCGGAAGCTCTGAACTTTTTGTCGCGGAAGCATGCGAGTACACGAACAGCTTTTTAAGCTTTTTCCCGAAGATCAGCGCAATTTTAAATATTGACGCCGATCATCTGGATTTTTTCAAGGATCTGCAGGATATCCGCAATTCTTTCCGTAAATTTGCGTGTCTGCTCCCCGCTGACGGAACACTTGTTATCAACGGTGAGATTGAGAATGTTTCCGAGATCACCCATGATCTTCCCTGCCATGTGATCACATACGGTTTTTCAGAAGATTTTGATGTTTATGCAACCGATATTACCTTTGATGCCATGGCGCGCGGCTCCTACCGCATCCATTTAAAGAAAGACGGCAGCGAGACTGTTTTCCCGGTTTCTCTCGGTGTAACGGGTCGTCACAATATTTCCAATTCCATGGCAGCGATCGCGATCGCTTATCTGCTGCTCGGCGGAGAGCCGGATGCGATCTGTGAAGCCCTGAAAAGCTTCAGTGGTACCGACAGACGGTTCCAGTATAAGGGCAAGCTTCTTGAGACAACTATAATAGATGATTATGCACATCATCCGACAGAAATAACCGCGACTTTAAAAACAGCGCAGAATTATCCGCACAAAAAGCTCTGGTGTGTCTTCCAGCCGCATACTTACACGCGTACCAAAGCACTTCTGCCGGAATTTGCAAAAGCACTTTCCCTCGCAGATCATGTTGTACTGGCCGATATTTACGCAGCAAGGGAAACAGATACACTCGGCATCAGCTCCCGTACGCTGCAGGCTGAGATTGAAAAGCTGGGAACGCCATGCGAGTATTTCCCGTCTTTTGATCAGATTGAAAATTTTTTATTAGAAAATTGTGAGCCGCATGATCTGTTGATAACTATGGGAGCCGGAGATGTCTATAAAATCGGCGAAAACCTGCTCGGCAAATAACTTATCCACATTATCCACATTTTTTGGTGTGTAAATCACAGAAAAAGATGTGGATAATTTTGTTTACATAACCTTTATATGGAATCCCCTGCTGTCAGCATCAAAAAGCGACAATCCATCACACCTTTTCCTTGTTTACAAAGTATGCGGCCGAGCAGCTTATCCACTTTATCCACATTGTCCACATTTCCCGCAAACCCAGCATTTACAAGGGTTTGCAGAAAATGGCTATTTCATTTTAAAAATGTCTGTGCTATAATTTCATTTGCTATTAAAACAAGGTCAGGTGAATGAAATGAGTCGTCTTACGATATACAGAGATGATTATAGTGATGCTACGATCGTATCCAATCAGTTTATTGATGAATATATGGAAAATGCCAATGATGCGCAGATCAAGGTCTACCTTTATCTGCTGCGCATGATGCATGCCAATCTGCCTACGAGCATCTCCGATATCGCAGACAAATTTAACCATACGGAAAAGGATGTTGTCCGTGCGCTCTCCTATTGGGAAAAGAAGAATCTGGTGCGGATCGAATATGACGAAAACGGCGAGATCCTTGCCCTGCATATGCAATCCGGCACTTCTTCTACGCCCACTGTTCCGGCCTGTCCAAAGGAAGCCCCTGCAGAAGCCTCACAGCATAAGACTGCGAAGAAAGCTCCTGCGCCGGAGGTACAGCCGGCAAAAAGCAAGCCCTCCTACAGTCTGGACGAGGTTACGTCCTTTCAACAGGAAGAGGAAGCTTCCCAGATTATTTTTATTGCAGAGCAATATCTGGGGCGTGTTCTGACAGTTCCCGATATCAAAACAATCATCTTCTTATATAAAGGGCTGCATTTTTCGACCGACCTGATCGATTATCTGATCGAATACTGTGTCGGCAAAGGGCATCGAGAAATGCGTTATATCGAAAAGGTTGCGATCAACTGGTCCGAGGAAAAAATTACAACTGTCCAGCAGGCCAAACAGCAATCCTACAAATATAATAAGATCGTCTATACAGTCATGAATGCACTCGGGCGGACAGGTGCACCGACAGAAAAGGAAGCGGATTTTGTAAACCGCTGGGAAAAGGAATATGGTTTCACGCACGATATGATCCTTGCGGCCTGTGAAAAGGCAGCACTTGCCGTTGATAAAAACCGCATAGAATATACAGACGGTATTTTAAAAAGCTGGCTGAAACAAAATATACATAATCTTGCAGAGGCGGAAGCTGCTAACAAGGCTTTCTCTCAGAAAAAAAAGACAACTGCCGCAAAGACAAGCAGTTTCCACGATTTTAAACAGCGCAAATATGACTACGATGCTTTAGAAAAGGAGCTTCTCAGTAATTAATGATCACAAATTCCCAGTTCAAGGCAATTACCGCCGACTACGAAAAAATACAGAATAAAAACCGTCATATCCTCCTGCAGCGCAAAGAAGAGATTTATGCCCGGATTCCTGCCTATCAGGAGCTGGAACAGCAGATCTCCGGTCTGTGTATCATGCAGGGGCGCAAACTCCTCAGTGGAGACAAGCAGGCTCTCGATGATATGAAAAAACAGCTCCATGCACTTTCCGCACAGAAACAGCAGTTGCTTAAGGAGCATGGTTATCCGGCTGATTATCTGGAGCCGGTGTATGACTGCCCGGACTGTCAGGATACAGGATATCTGCCCGATCACAGCAAATGTCACTGCATGAAGCAGAAAATAGCACATTATCTTTATGAGCAGTCAGGTCTTGAGAATTTATTGGAAACCGAAAATTTTTCTCATCTTTCCACCGATTATTATCAGGGCGAAGATCTGGCGCGATTCAAGAAAACCGTGCAAAATGCCAGAAAATTTGTATCAGATTTCAGTTCCCACTACCGCAATCTGCTTTTTTATGGTACAGTAGGTACCGGGAAATCATTTTTATCCTGTTGTATTGCAAAAGAATTACTGGATGCAGGCTATTGTGTTCTCTATTTCAGTGCCTGTTCATTATTTGATAGAATTTCCGAATACACCTTCGGTTCTAAAGACCGGGAAAATCTCGCCCAGCTCTATCAGGATCTGTACGCATGTGATCTTCTGATCATCGACGATCTGGGGACGGAGCTTTCCAACGGATTTGTTGCATCCGAGCTTTTCACTATTTTAAATGAAAGGCACCTGCGCAAAAGATCTACGATCATTTCCAGCAACATTTCACTGGAAGAACTCAGTGAGCATTATTCGGAAAGACTGTTTTCACGCATTACCAGTAATTATGAACTTTTTAAATTTACCGGTTCCGATATCCGGATTCAGAAAAAATTATCAGGCAGAAAGTGAGGATTTTTCATCGTGGCAAAACGTGAAGAAATGAGAAACTTGGAAACCATCCCCGTCGGCTCGCTCGGGATCATTGCCTTAAAGGGCTGCCAGGAGCTTGGCGAGAAGGTCGATCAGTATCTGGTTGACTGGCGTACAGAAAGAGAAAATGAGCACAAGGACAGCCTTGCATTCAAGGGGTATCAGCGAAGCTCTTACCTGCTGCAGGCAAAAGTACCGCGTTTTGGATCCGGTGAAGCAAAGGGCGTTATTTTAGAATCTGTCCGAGGCAACGATCTCTATCTGCTTGTAGATGTTGCCAATTACAGTCTGACTTACTCTCTTTGCGGACATGAAAATCATATGTCTCCAGATGATCATTATCAGGATTTAAAGAGAATTATCGCTGCTGTCGGTGGAAAGGCACGTCGTATTACGGTTATCATGCCATTTTTGTACGAAAGCAGACAGCATAAGAGAACAGCACGCGAATCACTTGACTGTGCACTGGCTCTGCAGGAGCTTACCAGCATGGGTGTTGACAATATCATTACTTTCGACGCGCATGATCCCCGTGTACAGAACGCGATCCCATTAAGCGGCTTTGAAACTGTTTCCCCAACTTACCAGTTTATCAAGGGATTACTGAAGCATGTAAAGGATCTTACGATCGATTCCGATCATATGATGGTCATCAGCCCGGATGAAGGTGGTATGGGACGCGCTATTTACATGGCAAATGTACTTGGGCTCGATATGGGTATGTTCTATAAGAGACGTGATTATACACAGATCGTAGACGGTCGTAATCCGATCGTTGCGCATGAATTTTTAGGAAGCAGCGTGGAAGGCAAAGATGTGATCGTGATAGACGACATGATCAGTTCCGGTGAAAGTGTTCTGGAAGTTGCAGCAGAACTGAAAGCACGCAAAGCAAAACGTGTATTCATCTGTGCCACCTTTGGTCTTTTCACAAACGGACTTTCCAAATTCGATATTGCTTATGAAGACGGTCTGATCGCCGGTGTCCTGACAACAAACCTTATATACCAGACGCCTGAACTTCTGCAGCGTCCGTACTACATCAACTGCGATATGAGCAAATACATTGCTTACATCATTGATACGTTAAATCACGATGCTTCCATCAGTGATCTGCTCAATCCGAGTGATCGTATCCAGGCTGCGATCGCGAAGTATAAGGCGCATGAATATTAAGATTGAAACCATTTGATTATGCAATAAATAATATGGAATACTAACTAAAAAAACAGCTCCGTAGTATATTAGGATGCGATAGCTGCAAATGCGTATTTCTACTTGGCTAAATGCTGGTGATGAATATGGTGCCACGACATGGACGTCGTGGCAGCGGATCTGAGACAGGGATGTCGAATATCCGCGTGCCATATGAATGCCAGCATGTGCCTTAGTAGAAAAGCATGCGCAGCGTGCATCAAAATATACTACGGAGCTGTTTTGGTTTTTCGTTATGAACATTCACATCTATTAACATTAAACATTGATAATCTGCTATTTAATATGTGATCCATTGATGATGCCAGAGTCAAAAGGTCTAAACCCACGCGTGCTTACTCATAAGCGGGTGAAAGGCCCTGAGACTTTTGACTCCAACATCATATGATGATATCTAACTTATTCTATATATCTTCAGTAGTTTCTGCCGCTTCCGGTTCTACGACTGTGGATGGAACGACAGCTGCGCCTTCTGCTTCGTGCGGCTCTGCGACGTTCTTTGCTGCGTCGGAAGGATCCTTCTTTTTGTTTTCAATCTCTGTTTTCAGTTCTTCAATCTTTGCAAGTGCCTTTGTGATCGTCTGCATCTGCTCGCTGTAGATGCTGTCCACATCGTCTTTATGTGCCAGATAGTAGGCTTCTCCAATCTCCTGATATGCTTTCTTTACAATACCCTCCTGTTTGCCGACCTGCAGGGAAAGTCCCGGAATCTCAGCGTAATTTTTTGCTTTCTTTGTGGCATCGCTTTCCTTGATCGTCTGGAAAGTCTCTCCTGCCTTTGCGCTCAGCTTATTCAAAAAATCCATGTTTCTACCTCCTGTAAAATACCTTTTCCTTTTTATTACATCATATACTTCCGATACTTCTTTTTCAATAAAGGAACTATTAAATTTACATGATTTCCACAGTTCCTGCACAGACTAAATCAGACTATCTCAAAGGAGCGGATTTTATGCAGGAAATAATTTATATTATTGTATTGTCTTTTGGATCGATCATTACTCTTTTTATTCTGACCAAGCTCATGGGCTACCGGCAGATGTCGGAAATGAGCATGTTTGATTATATCAACGGCATTACGATCGGATCGATTGCCGCAGAAATGGCAACATCATTGGAGCAAAGCTTCTGGCAGCCTTTTACCGCCATGGTCGTCTATGGCATTTGCGGTATTCTGCTGTCCCATGCCACCAGTAAAAGTATAATGCTCAGGCGCCTCATTACCGGGAAACCCATTGCCCTGTATTCCCACGGGCAGATCTTTGAAAAGAACCTGAGAAAAGCAAGGCTGGATCTGTCAGAGCTTCTGACGCTTGCCAGGCTGAGCGGCTATTTTGATCTGTCCGCTTTAGAAGTCATTATGATGGAGCCAAGCGGTAAACTCAGCTTTCTGCCCAAATCCTCGAGCAGACCTGTCACGCCGGGAGATCTTGCCCTTGCGCCGGAACAGACGTTGTTATCTGCCGTTCTTATCATGGATGGAAAGCTTCTGCCACACAATCTGAAACACAGCGGCAAAGACGAAATATGGCTCACACGCCGGATCCACAATCAAGGATTCCACGATTACAAAGACATCCTTCTCGCTTTGTGCGATAATCAGGGAAAATTAACCATTTACGGTTATCAGAAAACAGACAGACAGGATGCTGATATCCTGATCTGAAAAGATTCCATAAAAGGGGAAATCCGTTAGCCGAGGGGATTGGCTAACGGATTATGAGGGGATAATCTGAGAAGTAAAACTTCTCATATTTATAATAAACATTTCTGTTTATTATCTAATTGTTAGGTTGCATCAGGAATATCACTTCCCTCTGCATCATTTATTATATATCAAAAGTCTTATTTTGTACAGTCTTTTTTTGAGAAAATCTTTAAAATTTTTAAGTCTTTTTTAAGCTCTATTTTTCCATATTTACGGTAATTTTGCCAAAATACAATTGATTTAGTAGTTTTTTGACAAATACGACATGATATTTTGGCAAAATTTCATCCTGGAAGTATGCACCATTTCCAGAGATCAGTTCCAAAGGATTTCCTTCATAACCCTGCAGATCAACTTTTTGCACATAATCCTCTGCATATCTGGCAGCAAGTGCCTTCCGCAGCTCAATTTTCTGCACAAGTTCCTGCGTCAGACCTGTCTTTTCGATCTGCGCTTTCGTCATTTCGTCCAGCAGCTTTGCAGCCTGCTCCGCTGCCGCATCCTTCTCCTCTACAGTCAGTTCATACCCATCCTTCTCTGCCATATCTGCATAAATGATCTCGGCAAGACATGTATTAACCGCTGTATCCTTTGCCATATTTTTTAAAAATCTGCTCTTTTTCCCTGCTGAAAAATGTACATTCCAGTAGCTTTGCGGATTCGCGGAATCATAGGCTTTTGCCTGTTGATTTACATAATCCTCCACTTCATAGATATAATATCCAAACTCACGAAGCGTTACGTGCACTTCATCTACTGAAAATACCGTCTCATCCAGGTGTGCTCCATAGTCAAATATCTTTCTATGTCTGCCCCAGACCGAAAGTACAGCCAGAACAAGGAGCAGTCCAAACAAAAGCAGGAATGCCAAAAGCAGCTTTTTATCTTTTTTCTTCATGTCACTTATCCGTTCTGTACACGGTTCATGTATTTATCCCAGCAAAGCTCAGAGCTGTCAAATGCGATCTGTAACCAGTAGGATGTCTCCTCGTCCGCATCAATCCCGACCAGATATAAAAAACGGTTTGTTGTATTATAAGTATCTTCTACCTTCACAACATCAAACAGATAATAGCCCTTACTTCCCTTTAGAAGCGCTGCAAGCTCCTCCTCGGAAAGCGGTTCATCCGGCTTTTCTTCCCGTAATACATCATTGGCATCATAATACTTATATCCTTCCCTTACAGCTTTTTGGACTTCGGCATTTTTCAGTTCCATCTGCGTTGTTCCCGCATAGCTGTCCGTATAATTACCATTCTGGGAATTATCGGCTTTTACGATCACAGCCTCCAGTTCAAACCGGAGGGCATCTCCTGTCCATTCTGCTTTTTGAATCTGCGCATCTCTGAAACTGAAATGCTCCAACTCATTCACTGCCTTAAATTTCATCTTTACTTTCCTGCTCTTCCTCAGCTTCGCGCGCTTTTCTTCTTGCTTCGATCTGCTCTTTCCGACGAATTTCCATAAGCTCTTCCCGCTCTTTTCTCTTCTCCCAGGAAATCTTTGCTTCCCGGACAATCTTCTCCATCAGTTCTTCTTCCGACAAGGCAGGTTCTTCCGGTTTTTCATTCTCCGGAAGATTTTCCGGCTGTACAGGATCCGCAATCTTTTCTTTTTCATCCGAAAGTGCATCTATCACGATCTGTGCCCGATCCACGCCTTCTTTTTCTGCGCGCTTTGCCGCTGCTTTTGCATATTGTCTGTCGATCGCATTTTCAATCGCGCCTTTGACAAATGCTTTCCACTTATGATATTCCCTTTTTACGGTTATTACAAGCCATATAGCAAGTGAAATTACAGGAAACGCAAGTAACAGTGTCCGCAATATAAGAAGAAATGCTGCCTTCATTTCAATGCTGCGCACAGCATTCTCCCAATATGGATATGCAACTGCATTCCCCCGCATCATCAGCTTTGGCAGATTCCAGATCTTCTTATATAATTGCAGATTGGAGAAACGATCTGTATTATCAACATACTCTTTATCAGAAAAACTAACTGACGAATCAGAAAGTGTTGTCTCTTCATCCTCGCCAAACGCTGTCTTTAATGCAGTTAATGCAAATCCCTTTACAGGATTCGGCAGAACTGCCTCATAAGCTGTTATACCGGTTCCTTCAAAAAGCGTCTGGAAGGTATCATAGTCCATAAATAAGTAGGACTGATCTCCTCTTGCATACTTTTCATATTTATTATCCGATGGCTTATAAACACCTGCAATCACAAACTGTCTGCCTTCGATGGTTACTGTTTTTCCGGCTATATCATATGCGCCAAACAATGTCCATGCTGTATTCTCATCCAGCACAACCCTGTCCTTTGAAATATCATTTTCAGAGAAAACGTTTCCCGAGATCATGTTAAGCGGATGAAACTGAAAGAAATCACCACCGACACCTATGATCTGCACACTATCCACTGAAGCACTTCCTATATCTGTCAGCTTACCGATGGAGCTGTCATGCATGGCTGCATAAGCATCGATCCAAAGCCTTCCGGAAACAGCTTCTTCCGTAATAGAAGCATCTGTCAGCTTTGACTGCAGTGTGCTTCGTACCTCCGAGATCATATCCTTTGTGATCTGACTGTCACTTTGCATAAACGCACTGACCTGATGGTATCTGATATCATTTGCTGCCCATCGCTCTGCCTCCTGCTGGGAATACTGCTTTCCGACCAGTGTATTCCCCGCAATTGTCAAAACAACTGCCATCAGCAGACAAAACAGGAGACATACCAGAAATCTGATATGATCTCTGCACCAGATTAATACTTTCATATCCGGTTCCTCCTATTGATCTGCCAGACGTACCTTCATACCGGCCTCTAATGGTTTTGTAGAGTTTGTTACGACATATTCATATCCGAATAACCCTCCGCTGACAGCAGAATTCGTATCATCACTTGCCAGAACCTCTACATCTGCTCTGGATAATACATAACGATTACCGAGCGGACTGCTCTTTACATTGACAACAAGTACAAATTTTCCGTTATTATCTTCACGGATTGCACTGTTTGGTACTGTTACATCATATTGTGAACTCTTTTCACCAACAGAAAGACTTAATGACTGTCCGACAGTTACATCCTCTCCCGTGATCTTGAATGTCAGTATTTTATTTTTATCGGGATTTTCTATATCAGCCTTGATAGAATCCAGCGTTGCTTTCATATCTGTTCCCCAGATATTCTGAATCTCTGCTTCCTGTCCCGCCTTGACAAGCTTTGCCTGCTCTTTTGTCACGGAAAAGCTGACACTGTATCCGTTTCCTGTTACTGCAATAGATGCAAGTGCGCTGTCCGGTGTTACTGTATCACCTGCGATACAGTTGACAGATTTTACAACACCTGCATTTTTCGCCTTGATCTCTGTTTCCTGTCCACCGTTTTTCAGCTTTTCGACCACTTCTCTCTGGTCATCTACCTTTTTCTTGGAAGCCTTCAGATCAAGTGCTGCCTGTCCCTGTGTTACCTTGTCATCCGTCTGCTTGTTTGCAAGCGTCAGGATTAAAGTATCCAGTGCCTTCTGTTTTTCGCGGACTGCTGCATTGGCATCATCCACGGTTGGTGTACTTTCCAGATCGGAAGTGATCTGTGCCAGCGTGGCATTTGCCTCTGCCAGTGCTTTCTTTTTCTCTTTTAATTTCTTATTATATTTGCTCACACTGTTTCCGGATACGGAGGAATCGATCTGCGCCTGAATATAGTCAACATCAGCCTGCAGATCATTGACCTTTTTCTGTGCTGCTGCCTGCTGTTCTACTAAAGATGCTCTGGCTGCTGCCTTAGTCTGGTTGGCAACAGCATCACTGAGCTCTTCCCTTGCGGATTTGATCTCCAGATTGTCAAGTGCATAATTCGGAGCTGCGGCAAGAAGTGCCTTGCTGTAATCAAGTTCCAGACTATCCAGCGTATCCTGCGCTTCCTTGAGCGCGGTCTCATCCGTTGTACCTGTTCCGTCCAGCTCAAACAACAGCTGATCTGCCGAAACCTCATCACCCACCTTGATCTTGACACTGCCGACCACATGATTTTCCGTTACTTTGACATCATAATCTTCTGCTGTCTCTACTGTTCCCGTTCCTCTGACCTTTGCTGTTACACTTCCGTTCTGTGCATACGTCGCAGAAACCTCAGGCAGGGAATAATTCATGATCGTATTGGAGAAAAACGTCAAAAGCAGCATGATCACCAGAAAGACGATCGCAATATTTTTAATTCTATCTTTTTTGTTGGTCTGTTTTTTTTCGTTCACTTTCTTATCCTTTCTATCCCTTGACTCCACCGGAGTAGGAAATTCCTTCGATGAGGTATTCTTCCCCATACAGATAGATCAGTATGGTTGGTACCATATAAATAACCGCAACCGCAAACGCCAATCCGACTTCTCCCTTATTGATCTCTGACAGGAAAATCGACAATGGGTATTTATCACTGTCAGACAGCAGGATAAGCGGCTGTTCAACCATATTCCAGTAATCAATGAATACCAGGATCGCCGTACTCGCGATCGCGCTTTTGCAAAGCGGGATGCAGACTTTTGTGAAAATCTGCCACTCTGAAGCACCATCCAGCTCAGCAGCCTCGATCAGCGATTTTGGAATACGTCTCATATACTTTGTCAGCAGAAACACACTGAATGTCGAGAAAATACCCGGCAGTATGATCGCCGCTCTGGTATTTAAGATCCCCAGCCATTTACTGACGAGAAAGTTCGGTACAAGACTGACCTGATATGGCATCAGCATCAGTATAATATATAAAAAGAAGATAATTTCCTTTTTTCGTCCCCGGAACCGCGAAAAGCTATACGCCGCTCCCAATGCGATAAAGATCTGAAACGCAACGATCGGTACAACCAAAATGACCGAATTCCAGAATTTCAGCAAATAATCCGGGCTCTGTAAAAGCACGGTATAATACTGCTTAAAAGTAACCATATCCGGAATAAACTTCAGGTTTGCAGCCTCCGACGTATAAGAGGACTTCGTCTGCTGCTGATTCCCATAATAATTATTATTGGAATCATCGGTGTAGCTGTCAAATACCGCACCATAATTAGCAGAGATCTCACTCTCCTGCATAAATGAGTTTGCGACCGTCAGGACGATCGGCATTAAAAATGAGGTTGCAAAGAAAAATGCTATGACAAACAATACAACCTTTGTGCATTTCTGCTTCCGTCTGCTTTTCATCCTTCCACATCCTTTCCAAAGTGATTTTCGACCACAAAGAGAAGGCCTATGATAACAACCATGACAGAACACATGATGATCGCCGCTGCAGACAGCTTCTGATAATCAAGCGCCTTAAAGGTATTGTTCATGAAATGCTGCAGCATATACAGTGTATCATACGGATAATCACCTGTCAGCAAGTACACTTCCCTGAATACCTTGAAGGAGTTGATCAGCGACATGATCGCCACAAACAGGATTGTCGGGGAAAGATATCTGATCTTTATATAAATAAATTTCTGCCATGCGCTCGCGCCGTCCAGGTCAGCTACTTCCATATATTCCCGTGGTATATCATTGAGTGCTGCCAGAAACAGGATCATATTGTAGCCCAGATTCTTCCATAAGAACAGAAGCAGTACAATAACCTGCGAGAAAGATGACTTAAACCAGTCAATCTTACCTGCTCCCAGATGAACCAGAAACTGATTGATCGCACCATTATAATGAAAAAACACCTGCCAGATCAGGACGATCGAAGCCGTCGGTACCATAAGCGGTGTTAAGAAGAAGGTTCGGAATGTACTTCTCAGTGGGATATTCTGCTCCAGAATGATCGCCATACCCAGCGACAGCAGTACCGCCAGAGGTACTGCCGTCAGGCTGAATACAGCCGTATTTTTTGCTGCCTGTAAAAAGGCAGAATTATGAAACAGATTCACAAAATTCCGAAGGAATACAAACCTTGGATCGATCGGACTGTCTACCATGGAATAATAGAAAATCACGCCAAACGGTACAACAAAGAAAACACTAACTCCGATCAGGGAGGGGAGTAAAAATCCGAGTTCCCATTTCCTTTCCTTCCATTTTTTATGTTTCTTCTTCATGTTTTACCTTTCTATCTGTTTTCATTCACGTAGTTGGAAACACGATTCTGTACAATGTCTGCCACTTCCTTTGCAGACTTCTGTCCACTGAAGTAAGCACCTGTTTCATCAGAGATGATCGTCATCACATCATCATTGTATACATACAGATGATCTACGGATGCTATAACCTCACGAAGCTTGTTGACCTGATCCTCAGAAAGCGGTCCGATCTCAACATCAAGATCATCATAACCCCAGGAAGACTGGTATGGCTCTATCTCATTGCCATATTCATCTGTATATTTTTCCGTTGCGGAATATCTCTTAATCTGATATTCCAGTGCATCCTTGCGAAGCGGGAATCCACTGTAATAATTATTAGCCCCCTTACAGATATAATCTTTTGTCAGGAACGTCTTTAAAAATGCCCACGCACCATCCACATTTTTGGATTTTGCATAAATACCAAGATCCATATTCATGCTTGCAGATGCACCTGCTGATTTATCAGAAGGATATCCGATAAAACTGATATCATCTTCAAACATTGCATTGTAAAGCTCGATCTCCTCCATACCCAGACTGTAAATATCAGCCAGAATTACTTTGCCGCTGCGGATCTGCGTCGGAAGACTTTCGTAATCTTCGTCCCAATTAATATCCTCATCCTTCGGATACGTATTTGCATACTCTAACAGCTTGACAAATTCATCGCTGTTAAAGCTGCATTTTCCTGTATTCCAATCAATATAATCCTCATAATTTGCTGTACAGATCATGTTGAGCACACTTGTATTGGATCTCATGTAGAATGCCTTTGCATCATTGCCCTTTGACTGTTCCAGATCGATCAGATCCTGTACGGTAAACTTATCTCTGCCACCGATATCAGAAGTTTTGCCAATCAGCACATTAACGCCAAAGGTAGGAGAAATATGATACAGTTTTCCGTCTGTTTCCATTACCTGTAATACATTCTCAATAAAGTCATCCTTCTTGATATCTGAATCTTTATCCATCAGCGTATACAGATCCAGCAGCATTCCCTTGGAAATGTATTTTTCAGCAGAAATGCCGGAAAGATCGATGATATCCGGTATTTCACCTGCCAGAAGATCATTGTTCATCTGTGTAGCTGCATCATCATAGGTCGAATAATCCTTTACCATGATCTGGTATTTATCCTGACTCTTATTGAACTTCACCGCAGCTGATTTGATCGCATCATCCACATAAAGACCTGCATAAGTGATCGTTACCTTGTCTGCCACTTCACTCGGATCTACCTTTGTAAAAATATATAAACCGTTATCTGCACCATCTTCTGAACTGTAGTCAGAATAATTCGTAATAAACTGACCACCCTTAAGCGCTCTGGTATCTCCTACATAGCTTGTATTGATGTTACTGCTGATCCAGTTTAAGATCTCTTTTGACTGCTTTGACTGCATATCATATCCATACAGGCTGCTGCCATCATTGTAATAGAAGCTGTAATCAGCACCGTCTATCAGTGCACTGTTGGATGAGCCATATCCCGAAACAGCTATATCATAGCTTTCGCCCATTGCTTTCTTTGCCAGATCTACCGTCTGGACTTTCATTCCGTCCTGTCCGTTCATCGCAACAACGATCTGTCCGTCGCCTGTTCTTGCCATTGCCATCATCCAGCTGTTATTAGCGGTATCCGCCTTGATCTGGGCGATCTTATTGCCATCCTTATCCAGTACGTAAACAGACTGGTCTCCCATCAGGTAAATATTACCGTCTTTGTCCAGTCTCATAGCCTGTACATAATCATTTTCATCCAGAATACCGTTCAGATTCACTTCGCCTGTCTGGCTTCCGCCTGCATCCAGAATCTTGATCAGATATGTAGACTGCTCGCTCTTCTCATCATATCCGCTGTACAGCATGTATAACATGCCGTCTTCTGTTGCTGCAAAGTAGTTCAGCCAGTTATTATCATTCTTTTCCACATCCATCTGAATCTCCTGCAGGTCAGATCCGTCTGCCTTACAGGTGTAGAAGTACTGATTGGTTGTACCATAATAATCGTCCGGTACATCATCTGTCGCATCCGTTGTATCACCGATCTCCGCATCTGCACCATCTGTTGCCTCTGCGTCATCAACCGGCTTTTCTTCTCCTTCTTCAGAGATGGCATTTGTTCCGTCTGTGCTGTCAGACTGCTCATCACCGTCCACTACAGCATCTTCTGTAGCTGCAACCGCAGCATCTCCGTCAGCTGTTTCTTCCTGGTCTTTTGCTTCATATGCCTCTTCTTCCGCTTCAGCATCCTCCGTATTGCCCGGACCCGGAACCCACTCTGTTGTATAGACATAAATCTTATCACCTGCTACGGTAAAGTTGCTGATATCACCCTTCATATCGTCTGTGCAGCTTAATTTCTCTGATTTATAAACCAGATCTTTCATGTCTTTGTTGTCCTTGCCAGACTTTCCGCCACATCCGGTTAACAGCATCGATATGGCAAGCACACCTGCAAGTCCTTTTGCAATTATTCCTTTTCTTTTCATACTCAGACTTTCCTTTCCCAGTTTTCTAAGTTTGATTATATGCTATAACTCCCCATCTTTCCACAAAAGTATTCTTAAGATTTGCGAAATATTCGGAGCCATGCGCAGTCACAATATACAGACTGCGGAAGCTCGCTTCCCAAAGTCTGTATTTGTGACTGTATACGGCGACTAGCCGTTCATGAGCAAAAAGAAGTCTCGTTTGTAAAAGAACTTCTGTATACAAACGCTAAAATGATCACATATAAAGGGCCCAGCAGAATTCCCGCAACCCCAAATACTTTGACACCGGCATAAATTCCAAGCAGCGTCAAAATCGGCGACACTCCCATTTTATGGCTGATCAGCTTCGGCTCCAGATACTCTCTTGCAAATACAGCCACCGCATAAGTAAGCAGCAATATAGTACCGGAAAACAGATTCCGCTTTAAAAACTGCCAGACTGCCATTGGCAGGATCACGATCCCCGTTCCGATAAAGGGAAGCACATCCAAAAAAGCCGTCAGCACGGCAAGCCCCGGTGCATTTGACAGCCCTGCGATTCCAAATCCCAGCAGGCATAAAAGTGCGATCACCGTCATGATCTTTCCCTGTGCCAGCAGACTCACGCGCAGATAACGCATGATTTCATCTATCACCTGCCATAGTCTGCTTTTCTTATCTTCCTGTTCTCTCCATTTTTTCTGTTTTTCCCAGTCCTTTGCATATAATAAGGCAGCAATCACTGTCACCAGAAAAAAAGCCCCTGCCTGTATCGCCCCTGTAAAATACTGATAGGAATTTCTGTAAGCCATGGCAGACAGTTTATTACAGACTGTCACACTGCCCTGCTGCAGCTTCTGCCAGAGCATGCCTTTTTCAAGGCGTATTCCTTTCTCAATATAACCGCAGCAGTCCCTGACTGTACACAGAAACGTTTCCTGATATTCATTCCGCCTCTCCCAGAACAGCATCCCATAGGCGAGCATTTTTCTGCCAAACAACCAGAAAAACAGAAGCAGAAATAATACAGTCAGAAGGAGCAGAACGGCCGTCCAGAGCTGTCCGCCGATTCCTGTCCTTCGTTTCAGATAAAAAACCGGTTTTTCATAAACCGCCATCAGAACCGCCGCCACCAAAAACGGAGCCACCAGTCCGATCAAATACTTAAACAGGACAAACAACAGGACCGCTGCTGTGCAGAATTCTATTTGTTTTCGATATGTTTCCCATATTTTATGCATAAAAAAACACCCACCTGCTCTGCTTACTTCCAGATTAGTATGGGCATTTTTTCTTAATTCATAGTTGTTAATAAATGGCTGATCGCCGGATTTTGCGTTTTTGCCTGAAATTCCATTTGTTTCCCGGTTTTGGGATGCGTAAACGTAAGCGCATAGGCAAAAAGAGAAACATTTTTGATCCCAAGCTCCTCAGAGCGCTCCATAGACGTCTGCGTTCCGTACTTCTGATCTCCCAATATCGGAAATCCCGCATGCGCAAGCTGCGCCCTGATCTGATGGAATCTGCCGGTTTCTATTCTGACATCCAGCAGTGCTATGTCATCTTTCCCCGTCATAACACGGTAATGCAGCTTTGCCTGTTTTCCTTTACCGGATGCCTGCGCCACAATCTCTGCTTTCTGTGTCTGCGGATTCTTCCATAAATAATCTGCCAGTATTCCCTCTTTCGGAAGCTCTTCCGCTCCCCGGTATACAAGTGCATAATACTGCTTATTCAGCGTTCCTGCCTGCAGCTGCTTACTCAGCCCTGCTGCCGCCTGCTTTGTCTTTGCCAGCACAAGAAGCCCTTCTACCGGCTGATCCAGCCTGTGTACCACATAAACAGGAGCACCCTTTAAATGCCTCGTCACGGAAGATACCAGATCCGGGCTTGTTACCCGCGCTGACTGTGTCGCCAGTCCGGCCGGCTTATAAACAACCAGCAGCTCCTTATCTTCATATTGTATATTCATATCTGTTATTACCTGCATCATACCTTAAACCTGTAACCGACTCCCCAAATAGCATATCGCTCCTGCGATATGGGCGCGCGTAGCTGCGCATCTCACGAAACTATTTGGGGCACTTATATTTATACTTTAAACCTGTAGCCGACTCCCCAAATAACATATCGCTCCTGCGATATGGGCGCGCGTAGCTGCGCATCCAATGAAACTATTTGGGGCACTTATACTTATACTTTAAATCTGTAGCCGACTCCCCAAATAGTTTCAATGTACTGTGGCTTTGAAGTGTCGTATTCGATCTTTTCCCGGATCTTCTTAATATGCACCGTAACAGTGGCAATATCTCCGACCGAATCCATATCCCAGATCTCGCGGAACAGCTCGTCTTTGGTAAAAACATGGTTTGGATTCTCTGCCAAAAATGTTAAAAGATCAAATTCCTTGGTCGTAAACACTTTCTCTTCTCCGTCCACATAAACTCGTCGGGCTGTTTTATCGATCTTGATACCACGGATCTCCACAATGTCATTCTGCTTCTGGTTTGATCCGATCAATCTCTCATACCGGGACAAATGTGCTTTCACACGCGCAACCAGCTCACTCGGACTGAACGGCTTTGTCATATAATCATCTGCACCCAGTCCCAGACCTCTGATCTTATCAATATCATCCTTCTTCGCCGATACCATGATGATCGGGATATTTTTCTGATTTCTGATCTGTTTACAGATTTCATAACCGTCAATGCCCGGAAGCATCAGATCAAGGATGATCAAGTCAAATTCTTCGGAAAGTGCTGTTTTTAAGCCTTTTTCACCATCATTTTCAATCGTTACTTCAAAATCACTGATCTCCAGATAATCCTTTTCCAGTTCAGCGATCGCTTCTTCATCTTCAATAATTAAAATCTTATTCATCATGTTCTACCTCTTTGTACTTTCTGATCACAAAATGCATACAGGTTTCCTCTCCTTCCCTGCTGGTTGCCCAGATGTAACCGCCGTGATCTTCTATGATCTTTTTCACGATGGAAAGACCGATACCGCTTCCGCCTTTTGTCGAATTCCGGGAAGAATCCGTGCGGTAAAAGCGTTCAAAAATATGTCCCAGATCCTTCGCCGCAATCCCTTTTCCGTTATCTTCAATCTCCACACGGATGGCATCCACTTCATCCAGAATACGGATCTCAATCTTCCCCTGCTCCTTATCCAGATATTTCACACTGTTTCCTATAATATTGCTGATCACCCGGCGGAGCTGCTCCGGATCTGCAATGATCTGCGTTTCAGGAGATACCAGATTGTAGAAATTCAGTTCAATATTTTTAGACTCCAGATCCAGTCCGACCTCTTCCACACAGTCCTGAAAAAATTCCGCCACGTTCATTCTTCTGAAATTATATGGAATTCTGTTGCAATCAATTCCCGCATAGAACGTCAGCTCATTGATCAGGCGGTTCAGCTCGTTTGATTTATTATAGATTGTACGGATATATTTATCCATCTTCTCCGGTGTATCCGCCACACCATCCATAATGCCTTCCACATATCCGGTAATGGAAGTGATCGGTGTTTTCAGATCATGCGTGATGTTGCTGATCAGTTCCTTATTTTTCTTTTCATTTTCTATGGATTCTTCTGTGGATTCCTTCAACCGCAGCCGCATCTCTTCATAATTATGAAACAGTTCTCCGACTTCTCCCGTATATTGCACACTCAACTGATATTCCAGATTGCCTTCCGCAATGTTTTTCATGGCAATACTGAGTTCATCGATCGGTCTGACAAACCATTTGTGCAGCAGTCCCTTGAACATATAAACGGAAAAAAACATGATTAGGACAATTGCCATAAACATATCAAAAAAGAAGGTCCGGCTGATCTTCTGCTCAGCAAAAATGAGTGCAGCCTGTGATCCCATACGGTGTGTCATATACAAACGGAGCAGGCAAAAAGATAACAGCGTCAAAACAAGCGGAATCAGTACCATCGCCGTACACGCCACAATGAGTTTTGTACGAAGCGATACATTTTTCATCTTATCTCTCATAGCTTTTCTCCCGCAAAATTCTACTTTATGTTTATAGTATAGCCTGTTCATTTTCAGTCGTCTATGCAGTTTCGAGTAATATTATCCTTTTTAGAAAATTTTTATGAAAACCTGTTGACATTTTTCCGTTTTCTGTTATTATGATATCAGTAATCATTACTGTTTCTAATAACAGAAAGGAGTGACCAGATGGCAGGAATAAAATACAGCAGACAGCGCGAAGCAATCCTACAGTTTTTAATGACCCGTAAAGACCATCCCACTGCAGATGCCGTATATGCCAATATCCGGAAAGAATTTCCCAATATCAGTCTTGGCACTGTATATCGGAATCTGACGCTTCTTTCCGATCGTGGACAGCTTCTCCGATTACATTTAGGAGACGGTGTCGATCACTTCGATGCTGATACCTCACCGCATTATCATTTTGTATGTGAGCGCTGTCAGGCAGTTCTGGATCTTGAAATGCCGGATATTGATTCTATCGATAAGCTGGCAGGCGCAAATTTTGCCGGAAAGATCAAAGGACATTGTACCCATTTTTACGGCCTTTGCCCTGCCTGCGTCAAAGCAGAATAAAAGGTAACTTCTGTGATGAAAGTCACAGTTTCACGTTTGAAATATTTCAAACAGCATAAAATAAAATGAAAAAAATGAAAAAGAAAAGGAGAAATGAAGTATGAAGTATGTATGTCAGGTATGTGGTTATGTTTATGAAGGAGACAATCCTCCGGCAGAATGTCCGGTATGTCATGTAGGTCCGGACAAATTCAAGGCAGTTGAAGGCGAAATGACACTTGCTGCTGAACATGAATATGGTGTTTACGGTCAGACAGTAAAGAACAACCCTGAAATCTCAGATGAAGATAAGAAATATATCTTCGAGCAGTTAAAAGCAAACTTTGAAGGAGAATGCTCTGAAGTTGGTATGTACCTTTGCATGGCAAGAATCGCTCATCGCGAAGGCTATCCGGAAATCGGTCTTTACTGGGAAAAAGCTGCTTACGAAGAAGCAGAACATGCAGCTAAATTTGCTGAAATGCTCGGCGAAGATCTGGAGCCAAACATGAAGGCTACAACAAAGGACAACCTCAAGTGGCGTGTTGACTGCGAATTCGGTGCAACAGCCGGAAAAGTAGATCTTGCAAAATGCGCTAAGAAAAACAACCTGGATGCAATCCACGATACAGTGCATGAAATGGCAAGAGACGAAGCAAGACACGGAAAAGCACTCAAAGGATTACTGGATAGATACTTTGGTTAAGCTGTAAGCCATGCAAATCAGTAAAAATAACGCCCTGCAAGTTTACTTGTAAGGGCGTTTATTTTTGCTGATTTATACGGCGCCAGCCGTCCATGAAATAGAATGCGCAGCATTCTATGAATGGCATGGCGAAAACCATTTATGCACTTCCAGCTGTTTTTTATTTTAGACTTATTGGGCGCCAGCCCAACATGAATAGAATGCGACAGCATTCTATGAATGGCTCGGCGTTTATTTTTGCTGATTTATAGGGCGCCAGCCCTCATGAATAGAATGCGACAGCATTCTATGAATGGCTCGGCGCAGCATTCTATGAATGGCCCGGCCATCTATTGGGCAACAGCCTTTCTTCCTAATTCATTCGGCGTTACATACTTTCTTTACACAACTCCATATATTTCTTCCTTGCCTGTTCAAAATACTTCCTGCTTACCATAATCTTATTTCCGCTATACAGAATAATCCCCTTGCGCTGAAAACTGTCTATATAGTGGAAATTGACTGCATAACTCTGATGTATACGGATAAAATAATCGGGCATCTGCGCCAGACATTCATCCATTTTCATCCGGAACTTATGCGGAATTCCATCCTGATAGATCAGCACATTATGTTTCCTGCTCTCTACGTGAGATACCTCCCGTACATTCACAGCAAGCATTTTTCTTTTGGATCGGAAAGAAATCATGTGACCGTCTTCTATCATCCGCCGGTTCACACATTCCACCACAGAGCTCTGCGATACAGGCTTTGTCAATACATGTGACTTATCCATCACATAAACAGTCTGCAGATCCGGATTCATCTTCCACATCTGCTCGATCAGCTGCAGCTCCTGCGCATTGTGGTTCAACTCTGTTACCAGAATATCCGGACGTTCCTTCTCCTGTTCTGAAATTCTTGCGTAATAATCACTGAAATTCTGACTTTCTGAGATTTCCTGTACCTCTCCCCTCTCATCAATGATTATCTCTTTTATAAATAGAGTATCCTCTGCTGCCTTGCTGTCATAAATGCACACTCTATACATATAAATCCCCTCACTTATTCATTTGTATTGGATTATCCCTTGGTGATCCCTCACTTTTCCGAGTATAGCATATTATAATTGCTTTTTCACTCCTTTTGTCCCAGTTTACTCATTTTTGGCAAATTTAACTATTATCCCGTCAAGATCAGCACTCTGTAGTTTTCATATGACATTACTTTCCAAGTACAACGGAAATTTTAATTTCTTTTTCTATACTGCTCAGATCAAAATCCCCTCCATCTGCAGCACTGACATAAAGCTCATAAAGTGTACCCTCAGACAATGTATCCACTGCTGTGCCATCCTCGTCCCTGATTGACCATAGTTCATCAGAAACTTCTGCCATTGTGCCATCTGCCCTGTAAGCATAAAGCTTCAGATCTGCACTGCTTCCGGAGATATTATTCATACGGATCGCAACAGTTGTATTCGGATGTACATTTTCCACTGTTACAGTATAATGCCATCCCACAACATTACCCTCACCGCCATCTGCGGTAAAGCGTTCCTGTGTCAGCACATTCCGCGTTGCTTTATCAAGATCTACTTTCCGATAAGGCATTTCCGGGAGATATACAAACCGATCCTGCAGGCGCAGAAGCTCCAGATAACCGGTCGGGCAGTAAAGTGCATTACCGCTATTCCCTGCATACATACCGATAGCCATATTGTTATAGCCATATTTATCTGACACATCCATAGTAAATACTGTCTCACCTGTCTCAAAATCCAGAATAATGTACTGCCACATACCACTCTCCAGATCCTGTACATAGCCATAAATATATCCTGTTGCAGTAGAAAGCTTCATCATCGATGTATCACTCAGATCATTTCTGCACCAGATGCTTTTCATTTCATACCCATTATCCGTTCTGACTGTATCTACACGCTCTACACCCGGTGCGATCATGACATTTCCTCTGGTAAGCCAGTTCGTATCATAAATATTGGCGTAGCTCTGAATAGAAGAATCACTGTCAGGATCTGCCAGACCGGCATTGCCTGCCCCAAACCAGTTACAGACAATCGTACTGACACTGCCCTCTCCATTGTCATAAACGATCGCAGAATTTTCTACAGATACCTGATATCCTTCCGGCAGCTCATCCAATACCGGAAGGCTTGCAGTAACTTCTCCTGTCTTCATATCCAATGCCAGCAGTTTGACCGGATCTGCATTATCAGTAAACATCACAAGATCAGGTGTCAGGGATGGGGAACAGCCGCCGCCCCATGCAAGACCACCACCAGTAGTTTTATCATTCTTGCCGCTGACCTTTGCGCCAACACTCTCGTAAGGTGTACACCAGACAGCCTCAACTCCATCATTTGCACGGAGCAGATAGCAGTTCTGATTTGTCAGAATGACCGCTCCGTCTTTTGAAGCTGCAATACCATTTTCTGCGCCTTCTCCCGGTGTCAGCTCATAAACAAAAACAGCTTTTTCAAGATCTGTCTGCTCTCCTCGCAGAATCGCATCAATGGCAGAATGTGCAATGTATCCCATCACACCTTGCTGTCCTCTTTCCGGATAAATACGAAATCCACCCGTTGCGAACCAGAGATTTCCGTCATAATCAAAAACGACTGACAGGAGATTCTGCTCGAGTGTTTTCCCAAGTGCTGCCTCTGCTGCAGCTTTTATATCAATATCAAGAAGCTTTTTAAACTCCGGCAGAACATTGCCTTCCTCATCCGTTGCCTGCAGTATCAGCACATGGTTATTACTGGTAGGACAGACAATACGATTCTCAGCATCCAGGAATGTATAAGAGCTCTGTATCACGTAATCGCTGCCATCGTGCTGCTTGGGCGAAAAGTATCCCAGTGTTTCCGTTTCCTCCGCATTCAGATCCCGGATAGCAATACCGCCGAGAAATGGAACAACAGCGTGCTCATAGCTGTCAAAATAAATAGCCGGTGAAGCATTTGCATTTGTTTTTTCATACGAAACATTAATCTCCGGATAAATACCAAGCGGCAGAATCTCATCTGTAGAATCGGTATTGTATCCATCATGATGAATATTGGCATCGCTTTTTGCCATATATGGATTTTCATCTATACGCTTTGCACTTAATGCCTTCACAGGAAGCGCTCTGCCTGTCACAGCCTCTGTATCCGTTGCAGCTTCCATATCCGTTGCAGTTTCCGTCTCCGTTGCAGTTTCCGTCTCCGTTGCAGTTTCCATATCCGTTGCAGTTTCCGTCTCCATTGCAGCTACGCCGCTCTGCTGCTTTGTACCACAGCCGGTCAGTGTCAGCGCTGTTGCTGCGCAAAGCATCGCAGGCAGCAAAAATTGCAGTATTTTTTTCTTTTTCATGAATATATCCTCCATTATTTTATAGTGTTTGCTCTGGATCAATATGTTATTTTCCGGATCCAGTTTCTTGCCCTTTCTGCAGTCAGTATAAAAACAGCAATTACTCCTTTCAAGCACTCTGTCACAAAATCCCGTTTTTTGTCACGAATTCTCGTTTGTGTCAATACTTTGTGCTATAATTCAGATAGAAGCCATACAAAAAGGGGCATATACTGTATGAGAATTGCAATTGTAGATGATCTTGCCGCAGAACGGCACTTTTTGAGAGAACAATTAGAACAAAAGCTATACCGCATGGGCATACAGGCTGATATTTTGGAATATACATGTGGTGAAGCCTTTCTGGAAGCAGAACACAAGCTGCCGTTCTCTGTCGCTTTTCTGGATATTTATATGATGGGTATGACAGGAATAGAAGCTGCCAGAGAACTGCGAAAAACCGACACTGACTGTCTTCTGATCTTTACAACGACCTCAACTGACCATGCACTGGAGGGTTTTCAGGTTCGTGCCATGCATTATCTGGTAAAACCTTTTACTGCTGAAGACATTGATACATTGACAGATGAGCTGCTCACACGTATTGGACACACAGACAAATATATGGAATTAAAAGCAGAAGGAAGCCTGCTGCATCTGCGCTATCAGGATATCATTTATGCCGAGCATTTTGCTCATATCATATATGTCCACACTACTGTCTCAAAGGTACTTGCCACGCGCCAGACCTTTAAGGCATTTACAGCACCACTGACAACAGATCCACGATTTTTTATATGCAGTCGGGGTGTGATCGTCAATATGGAACATGCCGCCGACTTTGAGGGATCCTCATTTTGTATGAAAGATGGCAGCCATATATTTGTCAGTCAGGAGCTTTTAAAAAATGCACGGCAGGCATTTATGGAATACCTGCTGCAAAGGGGGGTATATCATGATTAATATGCTGCAACCAATTTTGGAGCTTTGTGTGGTGATCCCCGGCGTTATTCTCGCATATTTTCCCGTAAAATCCGGCCTGAAGCATCCAATACGGCAGATTATGATATGGCTTTTACCGCTTCTTCTGCTTCTTTGCATTACAGGGGGAAGTGTGTGCTATATAAAGCGGATCTCTACCATACCGGCACTTGCCCTGATCCTGTCAGTCACAACTTTTCTCTATATAAAAACGCTCCGGATCTCTCTGTGGAAATCCGGAACGGTAGCATTGTCTATTTGTGCTGTATTTGCCTGTATTAACAGTCTTTCAAGAGCTGTCAATGCCGTACTTCTTATGGATCTGCAGCCTATACAGGCTGATCCATGGCTCTGCCTGCAAGCCTCCATATTCTATAATGCAATTTGCTGGCTGCTTACCGCTATCTTTTATTATCCGGCAGTCCATGCGGTAAAAGAAATGGTCGACGATGAGAATTTTGCACAGACCTGGTATATATTCTGGGTTTTGCCGCTTGTCTTCATTGCTCTGAATCTGTTTATGATCCCAAGATATTCAGGCACGCTTTATGTTGGACGAATTTTAAAAGGGTACTTCGTTCTCAGTCTTACTCTCCTGATTTTATTGCTCTGGTTCAGCGCGGCATTCCTGATCATGGCCACCATTCTGAACCGGAATGCAAGACTCCGGCAGGAAAACCAGCTTCTATCCATGCAGCAGCAGCGATATGAAAATTTAAAAGCTTCCATTGAAGAAATGCGACAGGCGCGGCATGATATGCGCCACCACCTGAACCAGATTTCCAGACTGGCAGAAGAAGAGAATCTTCCAAAACTCAAAGAATATCTTACCAGCACCATCTGCAAAATCCCCGATTTTGATATGCATTTGTGTGAAAATCAGGCTGCAGACAGTGTAGCAGGGTACTACTATGCACTTGCCAGACGGGAAAACATTCCATTTTCTCTGCAGCTTGATCTGCCTGCCAGACTCCCTGTTGACGAAGTAGATATGTGTCTGGTTCTTTCCAATCTTCTGGAAAATGCACTTGAAGCAAGCCTGCGAATAGTTGACAGACCCCGGCATATCCGGATAACTTCCTACCTGCATGCCGGAAATCTTTTGCTGATCCAGGTTGAAAATACATATGTGGGAGAAATTTTGGAAAAAAATGGAGTTTTTCAGTCCTCCAAGCGGAAAGGAGAAGGCATTGGTCTGCAGTCCGTCCGTCACATTGCGGAAAAATCCGGCGGTGCCAGTACGTTTAGCCATCAAAATGGTATTTTCTGTGCAAAGGTCATGCTTTGCGGCAAATCATCTGCATAAGCAATTCGCCGGATGTCATCTGTAACATCCGGCGAAGCTTCTCAGTTATTTCACATAATACACCCTGTTCTCTTTTCTGGCAGGTTCCGCCGGATATTCCCCATCTATATAACCAAGTGCGCAATGCCCGATACCTTCATACTCTCCTTCAATACCAAGAGATTTCAGAAGCTCTTTGCCCCACTCAGTCTCAAATTCTTCCTTTGCACGATGGATCCAACAGCTTCCCAGTCCCAGTTCATGTGCTGCCAGCATCATGTTACCCATCACTAAGCTGCCATCATATACATGCGTCGGCCAGTCTTTTCTGCCAAGTACGATCAGCATGGCAGGCGCTCCGTAAAACGGATCAAATCCCTTATCCCAGCCACCGATCTCTGCATTCATTTCTGCGATCTTATCACGAAGCTCCTTCTTCGTTACCTGGATAATGATCGCTGCCTGCTGCCCTTTTCCGCTTGCTGCGTAAAGTCCTGCTTCGATGATCTGATCAAGCAGCTCCTGCCCAACAGCATCCGGTTTATATTTTCTGATACTTCTTCTTGTTTTCATTTTTGTAAGTACGTCGCTCATATTCAAAAACTCCTTTCAGACTTTTCGCAGATCCCATCCGCTGTATTTATTATAGAAACATAAAGGAAATATATCAATTTCGCGAACAAAATACCGACTTGTCTGTTTTTTAACATTATGTTATATTAGACATAACATCACTTGATCTACAAAAGAGGGGGATTCTATGTACAAGTATAAACCTGTCCGTTACATTTTTCGTCTGCTCAACTTAATTATTTATGCTGCTGTCATATCATTTTCTGTTATTGCCATTCGTGATGATCTCCGCATTACCGATTTCATGACAACTATATTTAAAGATAACCTGATGGATTCTAAACGCAGCCTTTATCTGGCAATCTTTTTGCTCGTGAATGTCTGTATTATTTTACTGTTCAAGGTATTGAGCAAAGAAAAAACAAAGGCGCTGTTTTACTACATATGTGACTTTATCATCCGGTTGACTTTTTCTGTCCCGCTTGCTTTTATTACGCTTTATTTCTTATTCTATCGTCTGATGCCCAATTTATTGTTTGATGCCATGACACAGATCATTGTTTTCCTGATCCTGTTTGCGGTATATGATTATCTGATGCGCTGGCAGATCATGTTCCGCCTTGACGTCAGCTATTTCCGCGTCAAAGATAAATTATAAGACGTCGATTATCATTTACTGCATTTTTCTTGCCATGCCAAGCAGCTCCACCAGTCCTTTTTCTTTGATAATGGCAATTCCCTGCCCCTCATCTCCAAGTATGATCAGATTATCTCCCGGCTTGATATCAAACAGCTTTCTGGCTTTTGCCGGGATCACGATCTGTCCTTTCTCCCCGACTTTTACCATGCCAAAGATATGTTTTCCTTTTGGTGGTACACCAAGCCCCATATGCGACAATGGTAAACAATAGCAACAGCCAAAGCATCTGCAAATACCATAAAGGTCCGACACCGCTGACCGCCATAATGATATAGCGTATCACTCCGGGGATTTCCTGCATCGTATCCGTAAAAACACCACTGAGCATCATATTATAATAGCCCAGTATCCACTGAAAGACAAATAATCCTATTGTGGAAGGAACAAGCAGCTTCTGCGTTCTCTTTTTCAGAAATGCTTTATCTGAGCAGCCTTCCAGGCAGAAACGGGCACACATACCGGATACTACAAATAACAGCAGCATAAACCATGGATATACCATGTATTGATAGACATCCTGATATTGCATTTCCGCAAACGGTCCGATCACACCTGCCGTTTCAACTCCGTTAAACATATAGATCACATGATAGATCACAACCAAAACCACTGTGATCCACCGGATATTATCAATGTACACCTTTCTCATAAAAATACCACCTTTGCTATTATTTTTAACATAATTGTAAAAAATCACAAAGGTGGTGTCCAGCAAGTCTGCTTTACAGATCTACGTTATTCCTGTTAAAAAAGGTGGCAGATGTCCTACTCTGCCTGCTATTCCGACTCTGCCTCCTGCAGTTCTTTCGCGCCGTCCAGATAAACCCACTTGATCGTATAGGTCTTTCCTGTACATGCACCGATATTATTCACGTAATCATCTAATAGCTTCTGTGCCCTCTGCTGTGCGCTTGCCAGCAGAACAGTATCTTTTTCGGCCTCTTTGCACATGTTATCCTGTGCTTCCATATTGACCAGCGAGGCATCAATTCCAACCGTAACAACACCGGCGTATTCTATCCAGAACTTTCTGTCCTTTTTCCAAAGCCAGATACCACTCATCTTTTCCAGCGCTGTCAGACTGATGATCTCCGGTTCTTCTTTTTTTGCATTACGCGAAACCACAATAGCGACTGCTGCCAGAATTACCACAATCAGCACCACGAATACAACCATTTTCCCCTTTTTTCTTCGTTTGTGCTCTTTTTTCATGCCTGTCTATCCTCTCTTTTTACACAGAGTTTATGCTTCGTTCGTAACTTCTACCTGACAGGATTTCATTGTCTGAAGTGCTGCAGCATGTGCCTCTTTTGTTACCCCTGCACAACAGCCTGCATCCACTTTGACAGTTGCTTCCGGGTAATACGCCTTCAGGATAAGGGCATTTGATACCACGCAGATATCTGTACAGACACCGATCAGTTCTATCTGCAGATCACTTCCATCCGCTTCCTGCGCGGCGATCACCTCTCTCCAGCCTGTATAGCCAAAAGATGGTTTATCCACCACTGTATAATCCTTCTCTGCGAAAAGTCCATCCGTTAATGCACTGCAGATCTGCCATCCGTCTGTCCCCTTGATACAATGCGGAACCGGCAGATGCTTTCCTTCATTTGTCTGCATATAATCTTCTCCATGGGTATCTCTGGTAAAGATCACTTCTGCATCTTCTTTATGATATGCGTCTATCTTGGCTCTGACACCGGGAAGAATCTTCTGCGCGTCCTCCGAGCCAAGTGCTCCTGTTACAAAATCATTTTGCATGTCTACAACGATCAATATTCTTCTCATGGCGTTCTCCTTTTCTATCTGCAGTATCTGATCCGGCAGCTGCCGTTCTCGTCAAATTCTTCTATTTCATATAGCAGCGGTCCATCATCCCAAAAGGCCCCAATTGTGGTGTATTGTTCTTCGTTTTGTGTTGAGAATATTCTTCTGATTTCTGTGAATTTCATATAGGCTCCATTTAGTTCAAGATCCGGAAATTGCAATAAAACGGCTATTTTCGTACACGGAAACATATCCCGTTCTCTGTTTATAGCTCTAAACTATGCTCATTTAGAAGGAAGTCGTATATGCTCATCGTGAGGATTCCATCATTATCATGTAATGGTTTTACAACATCCTTTACAATAATAATCTTCTTAAATGAGTCATTCACATTTATAAGAGAAGCTTTTTCCTGTGCTCTCTTCTTGTCATCCGGCAGACTGAAAGCAGACTGGATGTAATATCTCTTGCTACCCATATTGGCAACAAAATCAATTTCAAGCTGTTTCTTTTCCTGCACACCTTCTTCTGTTCTGTCTCGCTTTACAACCACACCAACATCAACCTGATAACCTCTAACACGAAGTTCATTATAAATGACATTTTCCATCAGATGTGTCTCTTCCACTTGCCGAAATCCCAGTCTGGCATTTCGCAGTCCCACATCCTCAAAATAATACTTAAGTGGCGTACCAATGTATTTTCTGCCCTTAACATCATATCTATTTACTTCATTGACTATGAACGCATCCTTCAAATGGTCAATATATGCTCTTATGGTATTAAGGCTGATATCCGACTGGATAACACTCTTAAATGTTGCTTTTATTTTAGATGCATTCGTAAGAGAGCCAATGCCAGATGCCAAAATATTTATCAAGTCATTTATTTCTTGAACTTTTTCAATATGGTTGCGCTCAATAATGTCCTTTATATAGGTCTCTTCAAACAAACTGGTAAGATACTCCATTCTCTGCTCATCGGTAGCCATCGTAATAGTTAATGGCAGCCCACCGAAACTAACATAGGAACTCCATCCTTCATATTTATCCCCATCAAACACTTCCATATATTCTCTAAAACTAACGGGATAAACATGAACTTCATCTCCACGCCCTCTAAATTCTGTAATGACATCCTTTGACAAGAATTTTGAATTGCTGCCGGTTACATAAACATCCACATTATGCATATGAAGAAACGAATTCAGCACTGCTTCAAAGGCTGGCAGTAACTGCACCTCATCCAGAAAAATATAGTAGTCCCCATCATCTGTCATCCGGTTTTTAGTATATTCCAGCAGCGTGCGTGGATCTCTATACTTCTCATTTTCGAACATATCTAACTCAATTGCGATAATATGGTCATCCGCAACACCCTGTTCCTTAAGGTAATTCCTAAAAATAGTAAATAAAAGATATGATTTCCCGGAACGTCTAATTCCTGTAATAACCTTTATCATCCCGTTATGCATACGGTTTATTAACTTCTGCAGGTATATGTCTCTTTTTATTTCCATAATGCCTCCATATTGATAATTTAAGGATATTGTGCCCTTCTTTTTCAAGAGTATACTTTATTAAGGAAAAATTCTCAACTTATTTTTGACATTTAAGGGAATATGTGCCCGTTTTTTCAGTATCTTTTTATTTTGCAACAACAATCATAAGGCGTTTTGTAAATTCACTATCGTATGGGTATACATCTAATTGTTCTTTTGTATAATCTTTTGCATTTACACTGTGAACAGTTTGAAAAAATAATCTTGCTAACTGGTCACAGTCTGAAGAATATCCAATGCTTTTTGATAATTTTCTTTTTTTATCAGTACATAGTCTGTGTTGTAGGTCGATACTGCAAAAATTGAAATTCCATTATCAGCTAACACAGTGGCAATTTTAGCAAGTATTCCAATTAAGGAAAAATCCAGAACGCCTTGAATACGAAAAGCTTTCCAACCGTCATCACAGCAAGTAATCATAGCCCTACTTTTATTATATATAAATACCATCTTAACGTTTTAATTTTCGAATATTCGGATTGACATTTCTTCTACTATATTGTATCATCTATTCATAAAAAGAAATGGGTTTTTTGTCGTGTACAGCCTTACGGCTCAATCGGGTTGCTCGTTTCTTTTTTTATGTCTATTACGTCATACAAATACAGTTTCCCATCCTCTGAATATCTTACAATCAGCGAAGCATGAAAAATGTTATACCTCTCCACCTCTTCATCATCTCTATATACCGGAATTGCAAATCTTGAATCATAACGATACCAGCCATACATTGCATTTCTCCAATGCTTGCTCTCCTTATTTTCCCGAAAATGTTTTCCTACTGCTATTTCTATCATTTCAGGAATTCCTTGTACAGCATTTGCTTTCGCTTTCGCATTTGTTCCTTTGATACTATGTGTATATTTTGATCCGCTATACTCACTTGGCAGATCATCCCCAATATATATCACATCGCCGGTAGACGCCACCTTATAAAAATCGCCGACATATTTTTTCAAATATGCCCGCACTTCTTTCCAATCGATGGAACGTTTTCCTTTAAATCGAATATCATTAATCACCACAATATTATTCCCATCAATATCCTGAATAACAGAAACATTCCGCTGCTGTTTCTTGGACCGGGCACTATCGTTGATTTGCTTGCAGACATCAAGAAGTGCAAGGTAACTGATCATTCTTCGTCTGCTCTCTGTATCTGATCGTCGATATAGTTCAATCATATAATTTTCATCTGTTATATAATCGTTAGTTGCAGTCTGTTCTGCATTTTCTTCGTCACAAAGTAATTCCACAAGCGTCATATCCAGCGCCTTACATATAGACACCAGTTTATCCGCCTGTGGATTAATCTGTTTCTTTCGCCAGTCACTGATCGTACTGGTCGCAATACTGGTTCTTCTGGACAGTTCCGTCTGGCTCATATGTAATTCTTCAAGTCTTGCAAATATTTTCTCATATATCTTCATGGCGCAATATCCTTTTCCCAACCTTCCCGTTTCCGATTTTTCGGATATTGTATCATGAATAATCTCTTTTATCAATACTCTAACAGACCTATAAACTAGAATTTTACGGTCTATCAGATTTTTTATTTACAGTTGTACTTTCGTTTCATTTCTCGTCTTGCCTTAATCTTTCCTAAAAATCCAGAAAGATACATGGCTAATACAATTAATACACCAAAATCTAATCCAAGTCCCGCACTTGCAACTCTTTCGTAGATACTTCCTGGTGTGTCTAATCCCTTTACTTCAATAATAACAAATGCAATCATTCCTATTATTGCAATAACCGTAAGTACAAATAACCTTCCTTTAATTTTTTGATTAATTGTCTCTGTATAATCAGATAATTTCAATACTGTTTCTTTTACTTCTTCATTCATATTCTCGCTTTTCCTTTCTCCATCAATGATTTCAGGTATACTAACATCATAAAATTCAGCCAATTCAGCCAACAAACTAATATCAGGCATATTAGAACCTGTTTCCCATCTAGAAACCGTTCGGCCTGAAACATTTATCTTTTCGGCAAGCTGTTCCTGTGTAATATCCTTTTCTTTCCTAAGTTCTTTTAAGAAACTTCCGATTTTTTTCTGATCCATACTGTTTCCTCCTTTCATTGACAGAGTACTATTATTCTACTAAACATAACACGACACAAAGCGAGATAGTGCCGTATTTACGCTATTGGACAAATCTGTCTAGTATTATTTATATTGGCTTTAGCCCCAAAAACTTGAAGTTAGCGATTTCTTTTTCCGGTATTCTCTGTCCCACGGATTTCCTCATGATAGAAATAATCTACAATCACCGGATGCCCCTGCGGGACTCTGCCATAAGGCATTTCATTATCCACAAAGGCACAATCATACTTCTTAGCCATTTTCTCAGCTTTTACTTCAAGTGCTTCAAAGTAGCTGCGGTTATGCTTGTTATAGATCTCGTCGTAAAGTGGTACAAGATCAGGATATTGTCCGGCGATATAATCCATAATTGTCTTTTTGAAACCGCCTCGAAGATTGAGATTTTCGAGCCAGAACAGATCGCACTGATCCTTTACCCGCTCAAAGATTGCTTCAAAATCCGTGATACCGGGGAATACCGGGGATACGAAACAGACTGTACGGATACCTGCCTCATATACCTGCTTCATAGCAGCGATACGGTGCTCAATGCTCGAAGCAGAATCCATATCGTTCTTGAAATTTTCATCTAGTGTGTTGATCGACCATGAAACGGTTACACGTCCAAGCTTCTTCAGCAGATCAATATCCCGTACCACAAGATCCGACTTTGTGCAGATCAGAATATCTGCGTCACTGCCGATCAGCTGCTCCAGAAGTT
>ERZ826613.433-NODE-433-length-61461-cov-5.122968_pt1 | contig 61461 bp, 53 predicted proteins | sample MGYA00519925_ERZ826613 | MGnify/ENA primary metagenome ERZ826613 (study PRJEB31778, sample SAMEA3449236) | human gut metagenome | biome: human gut; feature: human-associated habitat; material: faeces | place: United Kingdom | collected 2010/2012 ... | reverse complement strand
AGCAAAGATCTGGATTTTATATCGGTTATACTATACGGCATTTTTGGACGCTAACCAATAATAAACCGGATTTATTCGTACTGCCAAATATCATCCATGGTAATGGGCACATAAGCACCATCTTTCATTTCTATGATAACAGAAGGTTCATGTACAATAAGAGTGTGCCACATTCCAACGGGGACTTGAACACCATAAACACCTTTCGCGGGATTCAAATCATAACGACCGCATTCAACTCCTTTTTCGTTATAGAAAAGTTCGGTGACATGACCTCTAAGCAGAATTACGGTTTCACTAGTCGTTGTGTGACGATGAATGGGAACATGCGTTCCCGGTTGCAAGGCATTGAGCATACGTTGTGAAGTGTCTCCATCGCCATTACGCAAATCCAGATTGACTCGACGTCTCTCATTGGTTTCAGCTTGAGACAGCAACTCATCAAGCAATTGGTCATTAATTTCCATCATTCCTTTCGTTAGCTTTAGCACGCAGATACTCTTCGTGCAAATGATAATACTTCTTTTTGAACAATATATAGGCTACACACAGCAGCACCAATACCACTACGAGATACAGATACTTGTTCACCGGCAAATAGATGGCACCCAAAGAAATTACCAACTGCAAAGCCATGTAGATGGTAGACACTGTCACATGCTTAATATGCAGTTCATTAGCCATCAGTTGATAAGCATGCTTGCGATGGGGTTGACCAATATTCTCGTGTAGCATGATGCGGTGACAGATAGTAAGCACACTGTCCACACCATATACCATCAACAGCACTATAGCCCAATAGTTTCCGCTCTGTAAAATATAAGAACCCAGGAAATAGAGCAGAATAAATGCAATGGAGACACTACCCACATCACCGGCAAAGCATTTTGCCCTGGTGCGGAAGTTGAACAGGCAGAACACCAATACACTCAACAAAGTCACAATGATAAAGTTGTTATCGGTGTATTCGTCCTGCATATTCAAGAGCAACAAGGGAATCAATACCGCCAATGAATAGCCACCGGTGATACCATTTATGCCGTCCATGAAGTTATACGCATTGATAATGCCGGTGCATACTATAAGTGCAATGATAACCACCCACCAATACTCAGGCAGTAAAATGCCCCACTGATAGAACATGAGCGTCATAGCGGCGAAATGTACAATCAGTCGAAATTTATTGGGTACCGAATGAATATCATCGGCAAAACTGATGCCACCCAACATGGTGAGCCCCAACAGGAACCACGGACATGTGAAACCATAAAAGGCGGCATAAAGCCAGGCTCCAAACAAGAAAATAATACCACCGCCACGCAGCACTATAGAACTGTGCGATGAACGTAAATTAGGTTTATCTATAATGTTACACTTATCGGCAACCTTGAAATATGCCAATTCAAGAACAAGCAACAATACTGCTATCAACAGATATACGACCATACTTATTTTGTATTTGCAAATGATTTAATGGTTTGTGTTAGTCCTTCTTCGGCACGTATGGGCATTTTATCTACCCCCAGTGCTCTTTTTATTTTGGCATTGCTAACCACATAGTTTTCGGTAAGTTTCGTCAAACGCTCCGAGTTCAGCGGCAGGTGCAAAATGTCTCCCACTTTTGCCATGCCATTCATCAATCCCTTGGGTAGATGCCAGATGTGTGTTCTCTTACCCAGCGCATTGCAAATGACTGCAATAAGCTCGTTCGTAGACAAAGACTCATCATCTCCCATATTGTAGATACCCGAAGCGACATCTTTGGTAAGCAAACCCTCAATGGCAAAACAAAGATTGCCAATGGAAGTAAAACAACGTCGGTTCTCAAACGCTCCCAACGGCCAAGGTATCCCTCTTTTCACCACACCATAAAGCAGATTGAGATTACCTTTATTACCGGGACCGTGTATCATACATGGACGCAGTATATACACTTGCTTACCGGTTGCAGGATGAGACAAAATATACTCTTCAGCCTTAATCTTGGACTCACCGTAAGGCCCCACAGGATTAGGAACAATATCCTCTGTAAGAATATCGCCCGGAACAAAATCGGCAGCAGCCTTTACAGACGAGAAGAAGATAAACTTTCCGGCCGATGATTGAAGGAACCAGTCATAGATTTTCTGTGTCAATCCGGTATTAATCCTGAAATAAACCTCCGGCCCCGATGTTTTCTTCAAATCGTGTGCTTTGCCGGCAAGATGGATAACAGCATCTATTTGTGGAATCTTATTTTCGTCAAGGTCGTTCCAGGAAAAGGTCTTGACTACACCCTCTTTTTCCGGAGCAACAATGTCGAGACCATAAATTTCATGATTCCGTCCCATGGCCTTCACAATATTACTTCCGACAAAACCGTGGATTCCGGTTATAAGTATCTTCATAATATTTTATTTACCAAATCAACATATTGTTTTGTTACCTTTTCTTTTGTGTAATAGCGCTGTATCACATCATATCCGTTACGCCCCATTTTTTGAAGTTCTTCACGCGATACCGATGCCAGCCATTGTGACATTTCATCTACCTTCTTATCAAAGTCCTTCTCCGTAATGAGCTTTGCACAGTTATGATCCTTAGTGAAGTTTACAATAGGTGTTTTGTCTCCGGAACATATAAGCAACGGTCTCTCACACGCCATAATGGTATAAACCTTAGACGGGAATCCCATCATCTCCATCTCGGGTGCCATAAAGATGAACTGCACGTCACTGTATGCCAATATACTTGGCATCAGATGGCGAGGTTGATAATCGAGTACATGTAACTTGTCCAATCCCTTCTCTATTTTCTGCTCTTCCAAATATGATCGCTGCACCCCCATGCCTATCACAAAGTACTCCACATTCAAATCCTTTGTTTTTTCGACCAATGCCACTAGCGGACGCCAGTCTTGCGCATGTCCTATATTCCCGGCATAAAGCAACCTCAAAGAATCGGTTTTAGGAAAGATGTTCTCATCAAGAGGTTCTACATTAGTCGGGTTATAGAGGTCAGTATCTACGAAGTTGGGAATGATGTGCAACTTGCCCGGATCTTCAAAACGACCCACAATCGTATTATAGAAAACATCGTCAATGGTAGTGATCGCAGCAGACTTGTTGTAAATGCAACGTTCGACTTTCTTTAAACAAGCAATTATCGACCCTGTTTTCTTTTTTAGGATATCGGGGTAAATTTCCTGTACATTATATATAACTTTGCAGCCTTTTAGTTTACCGAGGATGAGATTGAGCATTCCTATGCTGAGAGGTGGCGAGGGTGATACTATTACACTAACATTGCGTATGCACAAACCAAGGATAAACGAAATGATATGCCAATAAACAAAACCAAGAATGCGTAATGCAGTGCTCTTGAACTTCTTCTGTGGCACATGTATCACTTTTATGCCATGAAAATTACTTTCCTTATAAATTCCGGGAATTTTCCATTTTAGCGGTTGCTTTGCCAATTGTTCCTTTACTACATTAAAGTGCGGCGTTGTGGAAAGTACTACTACTTCGTAACCTTCCTTTTGAAACCTAAGCGCGATATCGTTATAGAGATATGCAGTGGAAACGCCATCGGGGCTGAAGATAAGACTGTGAATAAGAATTTTTTTCTTGTTATCCATTGTTCCCTATGAGTTCGTTGTAGAGATTAATATATAGTTCAAAACACTTATCTTTATTATATTTCTCAACAGCTCTTGCCCTACATTCGGCTACCATGTTTTTCTTTCCTTTGACAAGTATCTCTTTGATAGCGAAATATACCCCTTTAATATCACCTTTTTCAACGACACGACCGGTCTCAGGTATTATCAGTTCTGGACTTGCAGTACAATTATATACTATGCATGGAGTACCGCAGGCAAATCCTTCGACTGTTGTTAATCCGAATGTTTCTTCATATGAAAGATTCAATACAATCTCTGCTTCTGAATATAGCTCCACCAACTCTTGTATGTTGTGTGTTCTCGGTACTGGTACTATATTAACAGGAAGGTTCCGACTTTGCTTTTCAGTTAATCCAACAAGTACAATCTTAATATTATCTTCTAACAATGAAGCCAATTTTATATAATCTTGTAGACCTTTTCTTGACTCCCAAACGGATGCAACACCAAGCAAGAACTGATAATTACCAATACCTAACTTAGTTCTTACTATATCTGCTTTTGTTGGTTTGAATACATTTATGTCAACACCATTCAAAATAGTTTCAATCCTACAATTGCGCAAAAATGACTGTCTAAGTTCACCTGCAAGCCATTCACTAACAGGTACAAGAGTAATATTTTTTATTTTCTGTATATTCTGTTTCTTACTATTATATTGATAATTAGTACGATCCAATAATATTCCCCTTCTCTTTGGACACCTTATACATTCTGTTTTCCATTGATTACATTCTATTATAGAATTATATGTACACCCTCCAGTAAACGCCCAACAATCATGCTGTGTCCATACCACAGGACACCCCAGTTCTTTAAGACCATCAAAGAGGATAGGGTAATTTAGATAGTGATCATGGAGATTATGCAGATGAACAATAGTTGGCTCAATCCTCTTAATCCACTTCACTAACTTACGTGTAGCCTTACGAGACGCCAAACCTTCGTTATCAAACAAACAATTCTCTACATAATGTTCGTATACCTCCAACTTGCTATTAATTTTAAAAAGTCGAGATTTGGAAGGATTACTATAACGTCCGTATACAATATAGCTTTCCCATCTACTTCGCATAGCAAGACGTCCAATCTGCTCTACTATTTTACCTGTACTACCCCAATTGGCAGTAACATTTATTTGAAGTAATTTTGGCATAAAATATTAAAGTTTCTCATTACACTTCAGACCATTTCTCCGCACAATGCGTGCAGGATTTCCCACTACAACACAATTATCTGGAACAGATTTACACAACACTGTCCCTGCTCCAATACGCACATGGTCACCTATAGTAATTCTACCCACTACAACACTGTTTGAGAATATAACAACATCATTACCAATGGTAGGTTTTCCACCATTGGACATGCCAACAGTTACATTCTGAAAAATCATAAAGTCTTTTCCTATTCTATCCGCATTCACTACGGTTGCATAACAGTGTGCAGGTCTCATTCCTTCATCAATAAAGCCTTCTGTACCTATTATAAAAGTTTCATATTTGGGCAATAAAAAGGCAAACAAATATTGCCATTTACCAATTCTATAATAAAATAAGTTACGAAATGGTTTACAAAAAACAAGCATACACAATAAGGCTATGCAATTACCATAACGAATATTGTCGCCTGAATTATTCACAATATCCCTTGCCAACTTACCTTTATATATGAAGTAAAAAAGAATATGAGGTAAAAGACGAGGAATATTGAGCAGTACAATTATTAACTTTATCATATAACGTAACTATTTATCATTTCGAAGCGTCACTATCCCTATAGTAACCATCACACATCTTATGAAATTTATTCTTTATTGTTTCTCAAAATCAATTTCTAAGCTTTCGAACAAGGACCTTCTGTAAGAGATGTATCCCCACCTCCTAACAGGTCTTTTATTAACTGTATTAAACTTTTAGCTGCATGCTGAGGACTCCATAATTCCATCATATTATCGTGAGCATGCATCTGCATCAGCCTCATATCTATCGTATGTTCTAATAGCCACTCAACTTTCTCCACTAAAGAATCTATATTGCAACTATCAAATATGAAACCATTGAAACCTTCACGAACAAGATACGGTACACTTCCTATCTCATCAGAAGCAACTAAAACGCATCCATTAGCCATAGATTCATTAGCAACAACACCCCATCCTTCCAATCTGTCAGATGTAAACAAAAATACATCATGCGACTTCATCGCATTAATAATCTCTTTGTTGGGCTGGTTACCATGAAGTACAACACAATCATCAACACCCAATTTGGTCACCAAAGATTCAAGTTTTCTACGTGAATACACTTTATCATGTTTTGCAGCACTTCCTTCGTCACCATACATATCAATAACAAAGTCATAGCCTTTGGCTTTGAGCCTCGAGGCTAAAGTTATCGCAAGCTCAGGATGCTTCCATGTCAAAAATCTTGCACACCACATTAAGCGTATAGGAACTATATTTTCAGTTTTGCAACAATTTTTGTGTGTTTTTTGAGGAACAGTTTCAGGAACTGGGATAAAGTATCCCCATTTATAGCATTTATTTTTAAAGGAATATAATTTATACTGATCCTTGGCCGCAAAAGCACTCATACAAAGTTTATATATATTTTTTTTATTCCATCCTCCAAGATGATAAGCTAAAATCATCTTTAGTATTCTTATTGATGCAAGATTTAGCAATCCACGTTTCAACATGCGCTCACCCATGTCAAAAGACAACATATTCAATTGCATACGAGCCTTCTCGAATGGCAGTGCTTCATAGCCACTGAAAACGCACACCTTTGCAGTCTTGGCAAGTTTCATTGCATAATTATATGCTTCTGATGATTTCCATGCCTTCACAAGATAAGGACGTTTAGAATACTCCTCGGAAGCTCCCTTTTCATCATTACATTCTGCTGTCTCCACAAAAGCGTAATCATCCCCAAGAATATTATAAAACTCATCTGCCACATATACTTGATGATGGTTCAATATTAAAGAGTAAAATACAAGTTTCATCATGCATTCTCAATTTTCAACATTGTTTCATTCCAGATATCTGTACTAAACTTCAGTTTGACTTTATCACTCTCATTAGCATAGGACATAAGTAGCTCATCTGACATTGAATTAATTCTTTTAATTTCATTAATTAGATTATTTGAATCAACCTCAATATAGTCCACACCTTCCAACTGAGAATAATGAATTGTGCTTACTATAATACGATTATGCAACAGAGCCTCAATAATTTTACTTGGAAAATTACATTGATTCTCTGGATAATCGGGATTGCGTGTACTTAATTGGAATGTAATTTTATGTAATAAGTCTATATATCCGCCAAAAGGAATTGAGCCATAGTATTTAATATTACTATATCTCGTTGCATACTCTTTGATAAGTTCCTCATCTTCAATCACTTTCCCTGTGATATGGAGGGTACACTCTGAGCATTGGGCAAATGCTTCCAATACCTTCGCAGTCATAGAAATAGCATTACTGACAACGCCCGAAAGTAAAAAATCACGATTTAATCTTTTAATCTTTGGTTGTTCTTCTTCATTAATCGGTACTACTCCAGGAAGAATCGCAGTATTTTTCACAGTAAACAATTGTGATGGAGACAAACAAATTGTACCATTTGCAGCATTAATAAGTTTTAAGAAGAAGAAATTTTGCTGATACCAATGTTCGGCGGGTGTAAAATCAAGAACAATAATATATAATTTCACAGATGGCTTTAGAATCTTCAACAATAAAAATAAGAATCCATTGATCATATTCATATTATAAAACCAGACCAGGTCCCCTTTCTTTACCTTATTGAATATCTGCCATTGTTCTGCAAAGATTGCAAATTTCGCATATCCCCCTCCTTTCTTTCTCCAATCAGAATAGACCACTTCGTAACCATTTTCATCAATGCCAGGAATATCTCCACTTACATTTACTTGGAGAAGTGAATATACTTTATCAAACGCTCCACCACTTATCAGATTACGAGAGAAGTTGGCAGCGGCAAATGAGAGTTTATATTTTGCCACCAAATCATCAGGCAGCACAAATGTCTGAAATATTCGCATTATAATATTTTTGTATGAAACAGTTTATTTATACCATCCTTCACATAAGTTATGCCCACTAACACAACCACAAGCAGTCCGTATTTCGTCAAAACATTTAAATCAAGAAACTCATTCAATAGCATTATCGTTACTTGTGAGAATGCAACAATTACAAAAGTATCCCGTCCAATAGCTGAAAGTACTTTCGATACGATAGGCAGATAATGATTAATCTTCATTGATAAAATAAATAGCATCAATGTTCCTGATAAAGCACCTACAATCTTAGGTATGACAGGTGTAATATGATTAAAACACATATCCAACCTCCAAAAATGTGAAATAACTACAGTTACAAAGAAACACGCAATCAATAATCCAAAATTGTCAAGTTTAGAAGGACTAATTCTATTACGCAATTCAGTTCCAATACACAAAAAGAAGATAGCTAAAGGGATAGACGAAAAAGACCAAGACATATATATATCGTTGTAACTTAAAATAGCTCCAACAATGATAAGAAGCACTTGAATACACCAAAAATATTTACGATTATTGACTGTATAAATAACTCTTCCCACGACACATGCAACAAATAAAACCTGAACAAACCACAATGCAAACGACACCCAACCTTTTCTTATCCACTCTACAGGTTCTATCCACCTCAAAGGAATCATAACGCAAAATAAACAAGCAGAATAAAGTAAGAATGGTAGAACAAGAGTCTTTAATCGCCCTTTGTTAAACTGCCAAATACTTTTTTTACTCCAACAAGTAACATAACCTGATGCAACAAAAAATAAAGGCATGTGAAATGTCCATATAAACCTATTTATCGGTTCGGGCAGCGAAGAATGACCTATCACCATAAGTATAATTGCAATTCCTTTGGAAATATCTATCCATGCCAATCGCTCTTTTCCCATGTACTAAAATCTGCTAATACGATTATTATTGTTGTTGATACAAATTAGAATTCCATGATTATCGCTTCATTCAATTAGACATTGTTGCGAAATCACTTCTTTTTATTAATCCATATTTGTAAGTTTCTCTATATCCTTCAATCCCCATTGTTAATATCAGTAGCGGATATAGAAGTTGAGTCGGATCATAAGGACGTTGCAAAAAACCAACTAAAAGTATATAGGCTACATATCTGTATTTCTTATTCCTATTTCCTAATTGAAATAGATAAAATAAAGGGAGTAACAACACAAATTGCCCAATGATGCCATCGGTTGCAAGAAAAGTATATGGATTTGCGCCTGCAAATGTCCCCTGAGCCAATGAAATACCAATGACGTTATATGCACCAACGCCAATTATTGGAGAAGTCAACCAAACATCTTTACAAAATTCTGCATTAACAGAACGATTGTCACCTTTTAAGCGTCCTGTCGTTTCATCTACCTGAAATCTACCAAAGATTGCATGATTCATTTCCGGACTATATGAAGCAATGACTGTCAAGAGAATCAGAAATGATGCGACAGGTACCATCAATTTTGAAATTCTGTTCTTATAAAATAAATAAGTATACAGTGCCAACTGAATAAAATATGCCATTGACAAAGTAGAAACCAATCCAACAATTAGAATCTTTTCTACTCTCTTATTGTCAATAGATACTTTATTGAATAAGAGCGCAATAATACCCCAAAACGCAAAAGCTCCCGGTTCATCAAAGAAACCTGCCACCCGAACCATACCATCATACAAAGCATTACTTGTATAAAGCCCATAAAATGTACCTATATGCCCATCAAATTCGACAAATGTACTGATAGGTTTCAAAATGCCTGCAAGAGTTAGCATAAACCCTACCCCACCCATTGCAGCTTGAACAGTCAACCAAAAAACATTTGTATCTACAAATTCCATTTTAGATCTCCCCATCTGTATTGAAAGAAGTGCATAAGTGATAACAAGATAAAAGCACCTTGTTATATATGAGCTATCGCTAAAAATCGCACTATATATAACAAAGGTTATTATCTGAACTACAATAATAGTTGTAATGGGTATAGGCAATTTTTTTCCATACTGCAAAGCATAAACTATACTTAATGTTGCAAGTATCAAATAACCTATATGGAATTCTGGTAACCATCCCATAAAACTAAAAACACTAGGCCAACCAGCATTCAGTGCAAAAAAGAAAAGAAGATATCTAAAAGTCTGAAATGATTTTGCTTTTTGCAGTACACTCATTTTTCTAAAATTGAATTATATATTTCTACAAGTCGATTAGCATTTGCTTGACGATTGTGACGCTCAGACGCTGTATTTCTTTCGCGCTTTGAAAGGTCTGTATGATCTTGAATATTGAACAAATCCATTATTCTTTGTGCAAGCATATCTGCTTCTTCATAGCGATATAAATAACCTGTTTCACCATCTGTAACAAGAGTAGGCGTACCACCACAATAACTTGCAACAACCGGCACTCCAAGCATCTGAGCCTCGCATAAACTATTTGATGAATTTTCTATTGCCGAACAAAGAACATACACATTGGCATCAAGATATGCCTGTTTCATTTGCATTTCAGTAAGTGCTCCCATAAAATTGAGATGTTCCACAATTCCCATCTTCTTAACCATTCTACGAAGATATAGATGATAGCCTTGGAAATGTATCATTTTTTTCAAATCATTGTTAAGCACACTGCTTCCACAGATATTCACTTTGGTTTTAGGATATTTCTTAACAATAATCTGAAGAGCCTTCATAAACATATGAACACCTTTCAATGGAACATTGCTGTTGCTTAGAAATATTGTATACTTTTGACACTTATCATAACTCCAATATGGTTCTTCATAAAATGAGTCTCGTAAGGTCTCATTCATAAAATGGTAATTAATACCAGGGTTGATTGTTTTCACATGGTCCCGATCCCATTGCGTACGACCGATAATATCAGAAGAGTGACGTATAACATATTCCTCACACTTAGCACGCTTGTACATACTCCGTCTAGCATTCAAAAGAAAGGTTCCTCTGTAGAAATCAAGTGGCGTGATATTTGTTAGCTTATCCCACAATGACAGCCCACCATCAGCAAATGGCGCAATACCAGATGCAAGCCCTTGAATATTTACCACAGTTTTGATATTAGCCGTATTAGCCTTACATACAGCCTGTGCCAAAGAGTGTTCTGTTCCATGAATGTGAATTAGCTCTGGCTGAAATATAGTAATTGCCTCATAGCATGCAGCAATTTGCCTCTTATCTGAAGACTCCATGCTTTTCGTCGGTACCAAATAATATGTTATGTCATCAATATGATATTCCTCAAACTGGTCTTCATAAGAATATACAATGACACCCAATTGAAGTTCAGATATATTCTTTTTTAAAGCCATTGCCGAAGAATATAACCAACCACACCCTAAGGGTAGACTGTGCCCCAGTTCTTTAGCCAGTGGTGGAAATTCAATAATACTTATCCATAATACTCTCATAAGCTTTCAACTAATTGAATCCATTTTTTCACTATTTTTTCCGGAGCAAAACGTTGGCAACTTTCAAGAGCATTTTTTGCTATAAACTCACGTTCGTCTTTATTAACCATAAGACGTTCCATTTTATTAGCATAGGCAGTTATGTCATTATCCGAAACGATACAACCATCAAAACCATCTGTAATAATCTCATGAAGTGCTGGATAGCTGTTAAACGCCACCACAACAGTCCCTCTTTGCATAGATTCCGTAAGTGTCAATCCCCAACCCTCAATTTGCGAAGCCATCATAAAAATAGATGCCTTTTCGTAATACGACTCAGATTCTTGACGACCTTCAAACACAACATTTGAAACTCTGTTGTGAGCGACATATTCTTTTAATATTTTTTCATCCGTTCCTGTTCCTACAATTCGTAGTATCCAATCATCATATCCTCTACCTTGTATAATTTTCCAAATACAAAGAATCGTGTCTATACGTTTTTCATTATTATACAATCTGGCAACAACTAAAACCTCCTTCTTTTTCTTTTTAAGAATATCCTCATCGGATGTATGCGCAAAAGAAAGCATATTAGGAATATTTACAAGACGCCTATCATCTGCATCATGAAGATACTGCTTTATATTAGGTATGTCATATTCAGACAACAATACCAGTTTATCAGAGTAAATATAATTATTTTGATAGAGTGAAGATATCTGTTTTTTTAGTCGTTTTAACCAAAATGGAAAGGTAAGTATTTTAAATACAGCCGATAATCGTTTTATAATGGCAGGATTATTCTTGGCCAAATTCCATAAATAAAGTCTATTAAAAGTCTTTTCATAAAACAATGGTGAACTATGAAACACCGACACAATTTTTACAGAAAATCGAAATGATTTCACTAATCGCACAAACTCGGATGTAAATATAGAATGATGATCAATGATGACATCAACATCATTATCTATAATATAATCTTTTAGTTCTCCTATACCTATTTTATTACATGCATCTTCTGTTCCATTGATATAAAATGTTTGCATATCTTGTTTATAAATTAGATACAAACATTTATATCCATTCTGAGGTAATGACTCAAGAAGTGTACGAATAATCCTATGGATACCACCGCGTTGTACATTAATTGGTCGAACCCAAGCTATTAGTATTGTCCTCATACCATTATTTGATTACTCCTTTTTCCTTCAGCTCATTGATTGTATACCCCCTATTCATGTCTAAAAAGAAATGATGGTGATGGCATACTTGTTTCTCAATTGGCGGCAACTTCATATAATTCTTAAAAAGAATGGTAAGATAAGTATCATAGTCTTTTATGACCATGACCTTTATTCCATCAAAGTATAGTTCCGTATATTCTTCAAACAGGTTCTTGTCAAAAATATGATGATGATACTGATAACTGCTATAAAAACGACAATGATTGCCTTTATCCCAATCGCATTTAGAAATCATATCATCCATATTTTGAAAAATTTGCTTACTATTCTTGGTCAAACGATACAAGTGATTACGAAAGTAATGAAGTATAGCTCTAAATCTAAAGTTTCTGTTTTCAAAAAGTGATTTAAAATGTGAAAGTTCTGCTGTAACCGATGCTATCTCATAGTTCTTCAAAAATGATCGATATAAGAATTCTCTTGTTTTTTCATCTTCAGGAATTATATCAATAGGAAAAACATCTATATTTACCCCTATAGGACACTCCACGTATGAACGCATTTCAATCAAACATGTATCAATATCAATGACTTTAGCTAATGGCAAATAATAGTAAGGTGTATTACCTGCATGTATCAAATTATATCCTTGTGGAAAATCCCTTTTTGCAAGTTCCAGCAATTTATTATAATCTGGTCTTGGCATCATCACATCAACATCATCGTCCCATGGAATAATTCCATGATGGCGAACCGCACCTAATAATGACCCTGCACAAAGTGAATAGCGAAGGTTATGAGCACGACAGTATTTATCAAAAACACTTGTCATGATTCTCAATTTGTCTTTATATTGATCTAAATTAAATTCCATATCATTCTAATAGTTTTAAATCGTTTTCAAATAGAAAATTGGAAACAATACCATAAGCACCTTGTTCAATACAATACAAATAATCCGACAGATAGTCAACAACAGCAAAAAACACATGAATACCTCTAGATCGAATGTATTTTATTCCTTCATCATCAATATTATTAACAGAGAGATTAAGCGCATGAATATTGTTATTAGTGCAAAACTGTACAACATCATAGTAATTCTCATTACTCATATCATATCGTTTCATGTGTAATTTCACATCAGGATTTATGCTTCTCAGTAATTCTACTTCTTCATACTTGTTAAATGAAATAACAATACGATTAAAAACGTTCTGTTGGAGATGAACAAACTTACTATTATACAAATCTTTATAAATACTTACAGCATTGTTCCCAAAATCGCAAATCATCCACACATCTGTATGACATATCATAAACTCAATAAAATCATCCAATGAAATTGGGGAGTACTTATGAAAAGGCTTAATCTGAACAAACTGTTCATAAGACCGATTCGTAATTGGCACATCATCAGGCAGATGAAATCTTTCCGATTGTATATCTAATTGGAAAATGCGATATGCACCGACCCTGATATTCGGTTCCTGCTCTATATTATCTTTCCAGCCATGTCTACACACCCATATGCTATCAGAAGTTTGCATGATATCTATATCAAATAGTCTCGTACCATTTACATATGCAAGCTCTACTCCCTCCCTTGAATTCGTACAAGTCTTTCCTTCTATTCCCCCGCCTCCATGTGCAATAACTTTATACTCGCAATACCATTCACCAGGTTCATCTATTAGCTTTGGCAGAGCATTAATTCGTTCCAAATCTTTATTACGAGACATTGCGTTACAATAGAACACAATTTTATCAATTTCGGAAGCAATCCGATGCCTATACCGCACAACTATTATGCATCCTATAACGTCAAGCAAAATCGTTCCTATTAATAAACATTGTAAACTCTTTCTTTTTATCTCCATTTCTCTATTTTTTCTCTAAGCATTGATGAGCTAACGCCATCTGTGTGTGTAAGGTATTCAATTCGCGCTCCCAGCTTTGCAAACTCCTTCTCATAATAATTGTAGAGTTCTGTACCCTTCCACTCGTCACCATGGAACATCACATCAAAGTGTCTTGATTTCAAGAACTCCACCTTATCCATAGTTATTTGTGGAACTACCTCATCTACAAACCTAATGGCCCCAACAATGGCTACACGTTGCTCGAAGGGAATAATAGGAGTCTTATTCTTGTACGACTGCACACACTCGTCAGTACTTACTCCTACAATCAAGTAATCACATTTTTCTTTTGCTCGACGAATAATATTGAGATGTCCAATATGAAACATATCAAAAACTCCTGTAGTATATCCAATGATCATATTTTATAAAAAACAAATATTATTTATAACTTGTCAAGTACTGAATTCCACACATCTCCCACTGATTGCGCCGAGAAGTTAATAGCAGATTCCAAGCCTGCTAAAGCCATTGCTTCTCTCTGTTCATCATCAGAGAGAAGCAATTGTAGTCTCTCAACAAATTCTTTCTTACTATTAGCAAGATAACCAGTTTTCCCATCATCAATTATATCCGCAAATACAGACGTAGTATTGAGAACTACTGGAACTACACCATTCTGCAGACTCTCTGTCAGTGTCAACCCCCAGCCTTCAAACATAGAAGTCATAAGGAATACAGCTGCTTCCTGATAATAAGGTAAGGGTGATTGCTGTCCACAAAACTCAACATCCTTACAATCTTTCTCTTCTACCCATTTTTTATAGTTTGGAAGATCAACTCCACTACCAACCACTTTTAATATATATCCATTATGCTTTACTTGCTTCCATACTTTTAGAATTCGACTAATTCGCTTCTGACGTTCATCCATTCTTGAAACAACCAAAACTGTTTTTTTCTTCTTTTTCAAGATATCATCTGATGCAATCTCAGGAAATGTAAGCATATTTGGTATAATATGAATTTTACTTTTATTTTTTAGTCCACCAACCTTTAAGAAAGTGTCAACAAAAGATTCGGAAAGTAAAACATAAGCGTCAGAATTAGTATAAATATATCGATAACTAAAACTTCTTGTTTTACGATACTGATAATAAAAATATGGTACACAGAATATCGACCCTAACCTTTTTAGTTTTCGTAAAAATGACAAATCATTCAAATTGCGAAAACGTCCGTAGTACCACAATGGTCGTAATGGTGGATCAAAATGCATAAAACTAATAATCTTACCTCCCTCATTTCTCCATTCTTGTCCCCCATGATTAAGAAACTCTTTTAGCAGCCAATAATGGAATGCTATTTGATTAACCACAATATCAACATGATGATCATTAAGAAAATCGATCAATGAAGATATTTGCTCTTCATTAAGGAAATATTCATCAGGATTATTTTGATTGAAATGAAGTAGCCCAATAGTGGTATGTCCTCTACGAGCAAGTTCATCCATTACAAGCTTTGTAGCTCTTTCCGTTCCTCCTGCCTCTGGACGAAGAGGAGAATCATACATGAATAGTATTGTCATATTAAATACTCAATATTTTCCTGTTAACAGGAATTTTGTAATGCTATTTCTCTTCAGAATTTTTGCAATAAGCAATGTCGGACTTATTATAATCACCGCACCGATTGTGCATATAAATAGTTGAATAATAAAAGGAGTCTCGGTTATCTCATCAAACCACCCCATTGAATAAGTCCCACATCCTATGAAGAAAAAGAAGTGAAGAACATATATTTCCAGTGATTTTGTACCACATGTTGTCAGTAACTTACTATCATAATTCAAATGTTTCTCAAAATAAAGGAATATTGGTACTACAATCATAAGTTTATAGGCTGTTTTTAACAAAAGAGGATGCCCCAGCCCCATTGCCCAATAACAATAACATAAAATTATACCAGCGGTAAAAAGCACAAATTGCAGGCTATCAGATGATAGTTTTTTGTCAAAACTTGCTACTTTAAGAACATAACCAAATATGTAAAAAGGAATGTAATACAAGATATTTGATACTTGGCATATTTTCCACTCTTCAGTTGTAATTGAAATCTTTTTAATAAGACAAATCCACACTGCTACTATGATAAAACAGATCACGATACTTACACATATTTGAATATATTTATTACATCGATAGATTCCTATGTTTTTTAATATATTCCCCGTCAACAATGAAATTAATCTCAATACAAACAGAGTAAGAAGAAACCAATAACCAATTTGATTGTTATCATTAATCAGCAAAAGAACGGGATTTCTTGTTATAGTCCCAGTATACGATAAATCTGATATTATCGCAAAGACAGTCCCAACACAAAAAAATGGAATAAGTAAACTATAAGTCTTGTATTGAATAAATATCTTCCATGATATTTTCTCAGAAAACGAATTAGCACCTAAATAACCACTTACCAAGAAGAATCCACTTAAGAAGAAAGTATCAAAAGCCTGATTAATAAATGAATCTGATAAATGTAATAAAAACGAATTGACATGACTCATCACAACCGCAATGATACAAAAACCTTTGAGATTATCAAGAAAATAAAAACGTTGTTTCATTTTGCTATGTATTTAATATTATCCCAATACATCTTTGGATAGTAATAAAATCTGTAAAAGAAATTACAGAGAATGCGTCGAAATAATTTTAACAACATACGTTCTTGGTGGCACATATACGTTGCCTCTATCACACTTTCATATTCTTTTTGGTTGATTATGGTATCTATAATATTTTCTGAAAAGTACTGAAGAAGAAAATCACGTCTTTCCTGTGCGTCACGAGGATTGCCCGAGTTTGACACTCCCTCCATATCGAAAATAGTAATAGGAATACAAATATGCTGATATGAGCATCCTTCAACAATCAGTTTCTTAAAATAGTATGCCCAATCAGAAACCATACGGTACTGCTCATTATATCCCTCCGCCTTCAGCATACTGGTACGTATAAATGAAGACTGATGATAAAGCGAATCTCTCAGAAACTGATAATATACAACTCTGTCAGGTGAAAAAACACGTTTCAAAAAACGTTTATTGTTAGCAGATTTATAGAAAATATCACACTGCACTACATCAGCATTCCAGTCTTTATTAATAATGCGCTCTATGCTTTTGGGAGAACAAAACACATCAGCTGAATTGAGAAAAAGACAATACTCACCATGAGCATGTGCAATTCCCTTGTTCATAGCATTGTAAATGCCTTTATCTGGTTCACTAATCCAATAAGCAATACAATCGGCATATTTTTCGATAATCTTCTTGCTATCATCAGTAGATGCACCATCTATGACAATATATTCGAAATCCTGACAAGTCTGTGAAATAACACTCTTGATTGTCTTTTCAAGCCCTTTGGCATTATTGTAGTTAATTGTGATTACTGAAATCTTCATACATAATGTTCATTATATACCTTACGATAAACCTCTGCAAGTTTCTCTGCAGATTTCTTCCATGAAAAATCTAGCAAGCGCTTTGTGGCACGAGCAAGAAGTTTTTTCCTTTCGGAATCGGTCATAGCATACAATTCCTCTAACCGCATATGTAATGTGCTACCATCATCATCGGAATCGAAATATAACGCCCCATCTTGTGCTATCTCAGGAAAACAACTCTTATTATTCAAAATCGTTGGGCATCTGGCACTGAAAGCCTCAAGTATCGGAATACCAAAACCCTCGTATTCACTTGGAAATACAAAAGCAAATGCATGTTGATACAAATTCTCTATTTCCCAATCGGTACAGAATCTCTGAATAACCTTATTTTTCAGTCCTAACGACTGTATCAACTCCATTTCATCATCACGGAACTTACTTCCCGTACATACAATCTTATAGTCAGAGTGCTTGTCTATAAAAGATTTGACTTGCTGCAAGAAATAGTCAAACTTCTTATAAAACCATCGAGTACCAACAAATAAAATATAAGGAGCTTCTATCAAAGGCTTACCATTATTATTCATATTTTTAGGGGTATAACCGTGATAAATAACTGTCACTTTATCGGGATTAATTCCAAGAATTTTTACAATATCATTTTTTGTATTCTCACTTACTGCAATTATATGAGTAGCTTTGTTTATTTGTTCTTGTTTCCCTCGTACTTGATTATCATCAAAATTATATATCTCAGGAATCATATCATGAATAGTGACGACAAAAGGCTTAGTGTTATGTTCCAAGAAATACGAGTGAAAGTATGTTGGATGTAAAATATCATAATTTCCCTCGTTCATTAGACGTATACTATAATCCATGTTGGAATTTTCAGGTGTAGGAAACAGTTTCTTACAATGCCATTGTAATTTCTGATATATATAGTTTCCCATCCAATTGCAATTCTCTGGCAAATATATACGCCTATCATGAGGATACAATTTGCTATTCTTTAAATGAATATTACTGCTTCCCTTAAGTCCGACCATTGCTTCAATATCATTTGGAAGATGCGACATTAATTGCACAAAACAATTAGAAATACCACCAAAGCGTTGCATATTGAAGGCCTGAAAATCATATAATACTTTCATCTTTTTCCATTTCTAAACGGACAACAAGACAACAATAGTTCCAAATCTATTTCATTTTTTGTCCAATGATTATTAACCACATTTATAATATCCGACAATTCATCAATTTGACGCATATCATATGGAGATTCAATACTCTTATGTACAGACTGATAGTAATCCTTGAATTTAAATCCATCACTTTCTGCTTTATAATCTGTAAACTGGCACCAAAGATTTGGGACTTCATAGGCATCTGATACTATACATCCATGAAGTGAACTGGAAAGAATATATTCGCAGCTGAGTATTTCATCAACAAAATGTTCATAAGTTCCATAGTGCTTAATATCAATAAAGTGAACATCATTGCGGTTGAGCAATTTCTGTACAAAAAATGTATCTAATTCAGAAAAATGAGGTATTACCCCTATCACATATTGTTTTTTTATAACAGGTTTATAAAAAAGTGGCATAAGAAGAACAGGATCACCATAAACTTCTGGACATTCAAAACCTTGTGTTATAAGTTCAGCTCGCGTAAGGGGACCACGGACAGCAAGAATCTTTTTGCAAGAACGGACTGAATGCGGTTCTCTGAGTCCAGTTCCCCAAACGATTGCATCTTCATCAGAATGCCACTGGAGAACACTACCTATACAAACATAGTGAGTATGTTTTCTTTGAGCACACTGATATGGAATTACTTTTTTCCCTGACAGTTTTTCTACTAAATATTTATTAACATCATCCCCCCAATTATAGTTATCCTTAATACGATATGGAATAGCATATTGAACAAAAAGATAGCCTTTTGGGGATATAATCTCTGGAATATACAGTGTCATCTCCCATAATCGAGATAATCTAGCGGACAATGCCGATTGTATTTTTTTTATAATAGACATGCTCATCTACATATAATTTTGAATGCAAGATTCTTAAAGAACAATCGGTCAGTTGATTTGAGTATCAAAAAGAAATTAACAAACAAGCTGATAAAAGCAAGAACACATGATGCAATAACCCAAGTCATCCAAGAATCAATAATCACAAATTGCTTCATACCAAATCCAATGAAAGTTATCAATAAAAAGCAGGAAGTATAAAGCAAAATTGTAGGATAAAAAGTTTTAAAAGAGATATTAATGAGTTTTGCCGTATAAATAGGCAAGAAAGTTAAAGTTAGCACAAATTTCAGGACATTCTTAGTCCCCGCCAAAATCAATAAACGAGTCTCCGATGATTCGACAAAGAACATAGATAGAAAAGCTATAAAAAATGTGAGTCCATTATTAATGAGAATAGCAATAGAAGCTATCTTGACCTTGTTCGTCAAGGTAAAAACATTCCACAAAGACTCTAATGGTTGCCATAGTACCATACTACATGTAGCAGCAACAGTTAAAATATAAAGCCAATGAGCATCTTGAGTCGGTAACCAAAGAGAATAAAATTCTTCTCCAAAGACATAAAGAACGGCCAATGGTATTCCCGATATAATAGCTTGGATACGTATCGATTTCAAAAATTCATTGGCAAGTGCCTTTTCATCATCCTCTGCATACATTTGTAAGAAAAGGGGACCAAATACGCCTGAAACATTCGACATGAGTGCCTGCACCATTGCAGGAACAGTCTTAGTTACAGCAAATACCCCCATTGCAACGGGACCGATGAAGATATTAGCAAACATAAGATCTATACCATTTGCCAACAAGTCTCCTATTTTTGTGATCAAGTTCCAGATACCAGCCGTAAGAAGTTCTTTGATCTTGCTCCAATCGAAGAAATTCTTAGTTATTTTCAAATCAGGGGTAAGTTTGTTTGCAAGATAAATATTAGCACATAATACATATATTGTACAAATAGTGCCACTCAATCCTATATACCAAACCTTAGCAGTAAAGAATCCAAAGGTAAAGAGAAGAATAGCTACCCGCAAAAGTTGAGAAATTATAGTACGAATGGAGCTGAGATCCACCCGATTCTTAATGTAAGTGGCAGTACCATACACACCTGTCATAATGCTAATAACATTAGCTAAAGCAAGGAAAACAAAAAGACACTTCACATCGAGGATGAGATTATTCGGAATATTGAGCTTTTCTAACCATATAATACAAACTATAAAGAAGATGCTTATAAATATGGATAAGAATACATTAGCATAAAATACAGACGAGTAATATTTATTTGCCTTTTCTATCTCACCTCGATTATATGAAAGAGCAATGAAACGTCCTGCCATACCATTCAATGCAACTGTAACAAGCCCTGCATAACTAATGATGGTATTAGATAAGCCAACAAAGCCATAAGCCTCTGCTCCAAGACTTTTCACTATATATGGTGTCAGAAACAAGCCTATTCCTGTGCCAACGCCAAAAGAGATGAAGGAAGCAAGCATATTAATAAAAAGTTGCTTGTTTTTTCCGTATTTCGTCATACCATTATATGTTATTTTATTGCCTCTACATTATCAAGGAACCAATCTACAAAATTATTCCACGTATAGTTTTTAACATGCTCATGAGCACAGAGTGCCAATTGCTCATAATCAGGTGCAGACAACATCCTGTTAATATTGGAAGCCAAAAAATCAGCATCAAACTTTTCATTGAAATAACCGCAATCGAGTGGTTCTCCTATATATTCTTTAAAATCGTCAAATGGCGCAATAATAAAAGGAGTATAGAAAAACATAGCTTCCATAATTGATGATATACCTGCCCATTTAGGCGTTGGATTGCAAATGATATGTGCATTAATGATGAGATCATAATATAACTTACGTTCTTCTTCGACATCCTTATGCAAATAACCATGACAAATGACACCTTCAGGAAGATCCTCAAAATCCTCAGCGGTCATTGCAACAATATGAAGTTCGAGTTCTGAATGCTGTTGCTTTAATTTGCGAAAACTTTTCAATAACATCAAAGCACCATGATAATATGTGGTCTTGTTGCCTATGAATAGGATTTGATTTGACTTTTTCTTGTTTGCTATAATAGTATTTGCCTCAAGTGGTTCATCATATAATTTATTGATGACATAATGATCACAACAACGAATATTCTTATAGCCCTTTGCTTTTAATTCTTCCGCCGGTTTCTTAAAAAGAGGAACAACAAGTTTAGAGTTGCCGATAGATTTCTCTTCCTGCTTGATGATCGAACGTTCAAGGATGGACGGCTTCATACCTCTACGACCTACCATTTCCATTTCGAGTGTAACATCAGCATACAAAATTGATGGAATATTACTGAATTTATTGTAATAATCGTATGTCAAAAAAATGCAATAGTCTGATGATGGATAATCTGTTACCGCTTTCTTAATTATCTTATTAACCTGTATATTAGCGAATAAAGACCGTTGATATCCAAACATATTATCAGACCAAATAAGATTTATTGCCGGCTTGATAATTCTATTCCACAATTGCCCCATCCACCATCCTGCATAAACATTAATATCGATCCGATGCACAATAATTCCCTTTTCCTCCAATGTTTTGCTAAAAAGATAAGGGACATTGCTCCATGTAGATACATCACTAGAATCACCATAAGTGAAGAATATTACTTCTCTAATCATGATTAATGCTTATTATATCGAATATTAATAACGAACCACGTATCCATAATAACAATGTTGGGCTATATAATTTGAATATTTACTCAAATTATGTACAATCTGACGACAACCTCAATTGTTCATCCAAACTTTTCTTCAAACGGTTGGCCATAGGTTTAAAGGTCCAATAAGTTAATCCTGCAGATATAGGAGCTCCAATTAATGGTATTACTTTAGAAACTCCTCTCGCGAAGGTATCTTTTGTTAATTTTATTCCAATCCATTTTGCTACTTGCTTAGAGATATTATAAATAGCATATTTAGTTAATGTTTGTCTAGGAAGCCTAATCGCCACTTGCTCAGCAAAAGCCTTAGAAATTTTTTTATAGTTTCCAATGCCACTTGAGACCCCATCATTCCTCCAGTAAACAGTGTTAAAATATACGCTGCCTCATCATTCAACTTCCCTTCTTCACCCTGCATATCAGGCCAACCATAAAGATAAAGCAGTTTTTGCGTCAACGCAAAGACATGTCCATAGAATTGAGCAATATCCGCAGGAATAGTCCCAGTCAAAGCCCATCCACTGGGTAATCCTGCTAAGGCAGATGTACCACAAACCAACATCAAATGATACTTTATACATCCGCTAGCAATTCTTGATATTTGTTTTTGATGTAACACTTTCAATGGAGATTCCTTAATGGCAATATCCAACATATCATGATCGCAATAAAGAGCTAATTCTTTACGGAGAAAAGACTCCCTATCTACTTTTACAAAAGGAAGAGCCATTGCCCTCGATAGTATTTTATTCCACAATTCACTTTCTTTTCCCATATCATTTCATTTATAAATATTATAATGAGAGAACACTGTTTCTGATTTTCCTACTTTTTTCTCCACACCACCTTATCAACCACACCAGTGTAGCTCTGAATAATCTTCACTACCTTGTTTGCAACATCCTCAACATACACAGGTACAGGTATCCCGTTATCACCCTCGGCATTCATAGCAATGGCAGTGTCAACTGCTTGAAGAAGCGACTTCTCATCAATACCAGCGAGGATAAAACCAGCCTTGTCCAACGATTCGGGACGTTCGGTACTAGTGCGGATACAGACAGCCGGGAAAGGATGTCCCATACTGGTAAAGAAACTGCTTTCCTCGGGCAAAGTACCCGAATCACTGATTACAGCAGCAGCATTCATCTGCAGGCAGTTGTAGTCATGAAAACCGAGAGGTTCATGACGTATTACACGTTTATCCAATTGGAAACCACTCTTCTCTATGCGGTTACGTGAGCGGGGATGGCAACTGTAAAGGATAGGCATGTCATACTTTTCAGCTATGGCATTGATGGCATTGAACAGCGAAAAGAAATTCTCTTCTGTATCTATGTTCTCCTCGCGGTGGGCACTGAGCAGGATGTATTTCCCTTTCTCCAAGCCAAGACGCCGGTGAATATCGCTGGCTTCTATGTCAGCAAGATTGGCATGCAATACCTCAGCCATGGGGCTACCGGTAACATAAGTGCGTTCTTTGGGAAGACCGCACTCGTGAAGGTATCTTCTTGCATGCTCGCTGTATGCCAGATTCACATCACTGATGATATCAACAATACGCCGGTTGGTCTCCTCAGGCAAACATTCATCCTTACAACGGTTACCTGCCTCCATGTGGAAGATGGGAATATGAAGACGTTTTGCTGCGATAGCACTCAAACAAGAGTTGGTATCACCCAAGATGAGTAACGCATCAGGCTTGATTGCATTCATTAATTTGTAGGAGCAGTTGATGATATTACCAACCGTTGAACCCAAGTCGTCACCTACGGCATCCATATAAACCTCAGGGTCGGCTAATTTCAAATCCTTGAAAAAAACTCCGTTGAGATTGTAATCATAGTTCTGACCGGTATGCGCCAAAACTGTATCAAAGTATTTGCGACACTTGGTGATAACTGCCGCAAGACGAATAATCTCAGGTCTTGTACCTACTATGATAAGAAGTTTCAGTTTGCCGTTATCCGCAAACTTTACGTCACTATAATCTGTTTTAATATCTGCCATAATGTATTTATTCTACGGGTAAGAAATAAGTGTCCGGACAATTAGGATCAAATGCCTCGTTGGCCCACATGAGTGTCACCAGATCACAAGTATCAGAGAGGTTTATGATATTGTGAGTATAGCCGGGCAACATGTGTACAGCCTCTATCTTATCACCACTAACCTCAAAGTTCAGCACTTCGTCAGTATCTATCCGGCGTTGCTGAATGAGAGCCTTACCCGATACGACAATAAAGAACTCCCATTTTGTATGATGCCAATGCTGCCCCTTGGTAATACCGGGTTTACTGATGTTCACACTAAACTGGCCGCAGTTAACTGTCTTCAACAACTCGGTGAAACTGCCACGGTCATCCACGTTCATCTTCAACGGAAAGATTACCTTTTCTTTGGGTAAATAGCTAAGGAAGGTACTGTAAAGTTTCTTGGCGAATGAATTCTCGGGAATCTCGGGCATTACCAATGTTTGGGGCTGCGCCTTAAAGGATTCGAGTAACGAAACGATTTCACGAAGGGTTGCTTTGTGGGTGACAGGCACAGCACAGTAGCGCCCGTCAGCATTAAGGACAGTCTCCACACCGTCAAACTCACAACGATGTTCTTCACCCTGCAAAGCATTTATCATTTCTTTTACAAGGTCATCAATATAAAGAAGTTCAAGCTCTACACCGGGATCATTAACCTGTATGGCAAGGTCGTTGGCAATGTTGTTGCAAAATGTGGCAACCGCACTGTTATAATTGGGACGGCACCATTTGCCAAAGAGATTCGGGAAACGATAGACCAGTACTCTGGCACCTGTTTCTCTGCCATACTCAAAAAACAGTTCCTCACCCGCCAACTTGCTCTTACCGTAATCGCTGGTACCATAACGGCCAATCAGGGTTGCCTGGATACTACTTGACAACATCACGGGGCAATTGTTCTTGTGAGCCTTCAAGCAGTCGAGCAATATTGATGCAAAGCCAAAGTTGCCGCTCATAAACTCGCTATTTTCCTTAGGGCGGTTTACACCTGCCAAATTGAAAACGAAGTCACAGTCAGAACAGTAAACATCCAATTCCTCCAGATTACTGTCTATGTCATATTCATAAACAGTATCAATAACAAGACCGCCATAGCAGCGGGCCTTTCCTTCCTTTATATTGTTGAGTTCGGCACAAAGATTCTTTCCTACAAAACCTTTGGCACCTGTTACAAGTATCTTCATTATTCGGAACGAATTTCTTTTGACTTTGCACGCTCTATTAAACCGAGATCTTCCTGGATGAAACGCAAGCGCATAAGCTGTTCCTTCATCCCCTCAACATCCAGACGTGCGGTATTGTGCGAGTGGTAATCCTCAATTGCTGAAACTTTCTCACTACCCTCCACAAAGAACTTGTCATAGTTGAGGTCACGACTGTCGCAAGGAATACGGTAGTAGTTGCCGCAATCAATAGCTTTTGCCATTTCCTCACGGGTAACCAAAGTCTCATAGAGTTTTTCACCGTGACGGGTACCGATGACCTTAACCTCGGTTTCACCGTATTTAGGATCAATCCTGGAATAAATCTGCTTCAAAGCTTCGGCAAGCACATCCAATGTGGCTGCAGGAGCCTTCTGCACGAAAAGGTCACCATTGTGACCATGCGTAAAGGCATAAATAACAAGATCTACCGCATCGTCCAAAGTCATCATAAAGCGAGTCATATTAGGGTCAGTAATGGTAATGGACTTACCTAACATGATTTGTTCCACCCATAAAGGAATAACCGACCCACGTGATGCCATTACATTACCATAACGGGTACAACAGATAGTCGTCTGAGCACTTTCACCTAATTCCCGTCCCTTCGCAATAGCCACCTTTTCCATCAAAGCTTTGGAGATCCCCATAGCATTGATGGGATAAGCCGCCTTGTCAGTAGAAAGAACGACTACATTCTTCACACCGTGATCAATAGCTGAAAGCAGCACATTGCTTGTACCCATCACATTGGTCATGGCTGCTTCCATAGGGAAGAATTCACAGGAAGGTACCTGTTTCAAAGCGGCAGCTGCAAACACATAGTCCACCCCACGCATCGCAACATCAACCGATTCACGGTTACGAACATTACCTATATAAAACTTCACCTTAGATGCCTGTTCAGGATGCTGCGCCTGAAGATGGTGACGCATATCATCCTGCTTCTTTTCATCCCGTGAAAAAATACGGATTTCCTTGATATCACTTGTGAGAAAGCGACGAAGTACGGCATTACCAAATGAGCCTGTACCGCCTGTAATTAACAGGACTTTGTCTTTAAACACTGACATATCTTTGATATTATTATTGATTAATTAGCCTTGTCTTTTTACCTTATGTTCCCCATACCCGTAGCCGTAACCATAACGTTTTCCATAACCATAATACTTACCATATTTACCATAGCCATAGTAATAACCATACTTCTTCTTCTGAAGATCCAAACCATTGATTGCAATACAAAGATTAGGCAATTTATTATTCTCGGCAAGTTCGTTAATCAAAGTAAACTCAGCTTTACGGGTGTAATCAGCACGACATACATAGACGGATAAGTCTGCTACACGTCCTATGAGCAAAGTATCTGTCACCATACCTATAGGAGCAGTATCCAATATCACATAGTCAAAATTCTTCTTCAGTGTTTCAATAGCTTTCTCCAAGCCGTCACGAGCCAACAACTCTGTCGGATTAGGTGGAACGGTTCCACCGGGAAGAATATATAAGTTTTTGTTTATATCAGAAGGCTGTACCAAATCCATCAGATTTATAGCAGGATTAGTCAGAAACTGGGTAATACCATGCTCTTTCTTAGGTATGTTGAAGACCTTATTCAAGCCCGGTTTGCGGATATCAAGCCCTACTATCACAACCTTCTTCCCTAATAAGGAAAGACTGATAGCCAAATTGGCGGATATAAAGGACTTGCCTTCACCACTAATGGTAGAAGTCACCAGAATTACATTCTTACCATTTTCAAGCATAAACTGAAGATTGGTACGGACATTACGGAAAGTCTCGCTCATTAAATTATTCTGATTCTCAAATACAGCAATAGAACCGTTTTTCTCATCGGCTAACGGGACATCACCGATAACAGGGAGCGAAGTCAGTTTTTCAATATCTGCACGGCCTTCTACCTTGAACTTGGTCAGACCAATCAGATAAATGATACCTACCGGAATACCAATTCCAAATACCAGAGCCGCCAAATAAATCGTCATCCGTTTCGGAGAAATCGGAGCACCGTCTGCCTGTGCCTCGTCAATAATCTTAGCATTATTGGCTATGGCGGCCAGTACAATGGCATTCTCCTCACGCTTCTGAAGTAACATCAAATACAGGCCGGACTTGATTTCCTGTTGGCGGGCAATACTCACAAACTGTCTTTCCTGAGTGGGGGCGTCACTGATACGACGGGAATAACGGCCTGCTTCACGGGCCAAATCAGCCCTAGTGATCTCAAGACCTTTCAACGTTGCATCCAAGGTGGTTTGTATATTACCGCGCATCGCACGGATGCTGGCATTAAGATTTACAATTGCCGGGTTGCTTTCCGTTGATGTACGTAACAGACGGTTACGCTCGGACACCATTTCATTATACCGGTCAATTGCACCCGCTACACCCGCATCCTGTAGACCGACATTCGAAGGCAACACCTCATATTCGGCACCCTGCAGATACCTTTGCAGGTCCATGACAAGATTAATCTGTGTCTGATTCTCCACACGTTTCTTCTCATATTCAGCATTACCAGCCAAAGCTATCTGGGCTTCACTGCTCAAATCCGTGATACCTGCGCTACGCTTGAAGTTCTCTAAATCACGCTCCGTACTACCCAATTCTTTTGAGATGATACCTATACGTTCGTCAATAAACTCGGCCGTTTTCTGAGCAACCTCATTCTTGTCATTATTGGCATTGATATTATACATTTCAAGCAGCTTGTCTATATAGTCCTTACCACGCTGAGTATTAGAATTCTTGAGTGAAACGGTCACTACAGAAGTAGCCTTCGAGGTAGGAATTATAGACAGAGAACCAGCATAACCCTTCGCCACGGAAAAAGGTCTGTTAATATAAGCCGTGATATGACGTTCTTTCGTAACACTCTCCGGACCGATAGGTGATAAGGTATCGTTATTCGTAAAAAAAGCAATTGTACCTTCGTCGGTCGGGAGTACGGCAGGTAATTTCTCAAAACGTTTCCGATACTCCTTTTCTCCCACCCTGATTTGTACATCCATCACACCGGAAGGTTGTAAGGACATACCCACCTCCATTGTCTGCGGAAGTTTGTCTGCTTCCTGTGGAGTCAAGCTTACCAGAACTGGGGAAGTACGATACAGTTCCCTTTTAGGAAACCTGTCCTCGTCCATATAAGTCACGAACAATCCAAGAGAGCTGACCACCTCCCTTGCCAATGTTCTGGAACTCAAAACCTCAATTTCATTTTCTATATTACCCGATGAGGAGACAAATCCATTCATCCCCATCTTCTCCAGTTCGGAAGACATATTCGCACCGCCTCCTTTCTTCTCATCCTTGATCAAGACAGTGGCAGAAATATTATATACAGGTGTTGTCAGACGTAGATATCCCCATGCAGCAACAACACAGACTATCACCGAAACTATAAACCACGGCCAATGAATCAGATAACGGAAAAGGATTTCCTGAATGTTGATCTGTTCTTCGGATTGTGTCCTCGTTCTTTCTTTTCTTTCCTCAATCATATGATGTTATTATCTGAAGATTGTTACTAATAAACTTGCCAATGACACCAAAATAGAAGTAGCAGAGAACCAGATACTCGTACTGTTACTAATATCCGAATTACGAGCCTTCGCTTTGTTTGGAGTCACATACACAATATCATTCTGCTGCAACCAGTAATAAGGGGAAAGGAGAGTTTCAGCCTTATTCAAATCCAGTGTTATAATCTGCTGCTTACCGTCAGCACCTTCACGAATCAGTTTAACATTGTTACGCATTCCATAAATCGTCATGTCACCCGCCATAGCCAAAGCCTCCAACAGGTTCACTTTCTCATTGCTGATAGTAAATGTACCTGGACCGGCAACTTCACCCAAGACGGAGATTTTATAGTTGACCATACGGGCAGTAACAATCGGAGTTTCTTTAATATAGGGCTTCAGTTTCTCCACTATCATTTGCTCCACCTCCTTTTTGGTCAGTCCACCTACTTTCAATATCCCCAATACAGGGAAATTAATATTACCCTCATTATCTACCAGATAAGTCTGTTGGGATGACTGGGAAGCACCCTGAGAACTTCCGGCCGTCATACCGACAGAACCGGTTGACGTCAGGTTGAAAGGAGCCGCCAGTTCAGGACTGGTACATGACACCATAATGGTGAGCTGATCCTTCGGCATTATCCTGGCATCGTACAGCGTTTCCTGTTGAACTGCCTGTTTCACCACTTCCGGGTCCTGCAGATAAGGAACTTTCTTGTATGACTGGCAGGAAGCAAGTAGAAAGAGCACAAACAGACAGGAAAGCATTCTCCCGACTTTTTTCCGTATATTTGTAACAACGTAAAATGAATTGTTCATAATATTTTCAAGTTTATTTTTAATTATCTAATACTTCAAATCGCGGAGAATTTTTTGATTTGAACTCCGGAACCACTTCCTTCATCAACTTCACCGTATCCATAATCTCTACCGCACGAGACAGTGTCTCAAATTCCGCATACGTAGTAAGAATATCAGTATATTCATACCGGCGTACTTTTGCGATCCTGATCTTTTTATTCTCAGTAGGAATCGTATTTTCTTTATCACTCAGTACCTCTTCATACAGTTTTTCACCCGGACGAAGCCCGGTAAACTTGATTTCAATGTCTTCACCCGGACGGTATCCAGCCAGTTCGATCATGCGAGTAGCCAAATCCACAATCTTCACAGCTTGCCCCATCTCAAATACAAAAATCTCGTTACCTTTTCCCATCGTAGCAGCCTCCATCACCAAGCGGCAAGCTTCGGGGATAGTCATAAAGAAGCGAGTAATATCAGGATGAGTCACTGTGACGGGACCACCGGTAGCGATTTGTTTGCGGAAGTAAGGAATGACACTACCATTGCTACCCAGCACATTACCGAAGCGGGTAGTCACAAATTTGGTAGTTCCGGGAATCTCGCCTCGTTCAATAGCTAAGCCTAGGCTCTGCACATAAATTTCTGCCAGACGTTTAGAAGCACCCATGACGTTGGTAGGGTTGACAGCTTTATCGGTAGAAATCATGATCATTTTCTCCACGTTGTATTCCACACAGAAGTCGGCGACGTGACGAGATCCTACCACATTGACAAAAACTGCTTCGCATGGATTCTCTTCCATCAAAGGAACGTGTTTGTAAGCTGCAGCATGAAACACGACTTGCGGATGAAACTTTTCGAAAACCATCCGTAGTCGTTCGCAGCTACGAACATCGCCAATGAAAGGGGTAAAATGCAGTTCTGGGAATGATTTTTCTAGTTCCAAGCGGATTTCGTGCATGGGAGTTTCGGCATTGTCGAAGAGCACTAAGTGCTTCACTCCAAAAGTAGCAATCTGGCGGCATAGTTCGCTACCGATGCTGCCGGCAGCTCCTGTCACCATCACGACTTTGCCCGAGAAGTTATCTATAATCTCCTGCATATTGATTTTGATCTCTTCGCGACCCAGCAGGTCTTCGATCTTCACTTCGCGGATCGCCGTTTTCTTCAATCCACTGCCCACAATGTCAATGGGAGGAGAGACCAGATTCTTGATACCGATCTTCTGTCCATACCGGACGAGTGTTTCCGACTCACGCTGCACAGCTTCGTAGGAAGGAAAGATGATGCCTCCAATGGTGCGCTTACTCATGAAATGAGTGAAGTTTTCTTCGTTCTTGAAGCAATAGACAGGCAAGTCGGAGATTCGGTAGGACTTCAAACGTTGATTGGGATTGATGTATCCTACTACTTGATAATGCTTGCTGGTATACATGCGTTGTTGTAACGACACGCTTTTATCATCTGTTCCATAGATCAGTACATTCGTTTTTTTAACTCTTCCTATTTGAATCACCACAAGGTCATAGACTAATAGCAAGGTGACGCGGAAACCAACCAAAACGACAATAGATATCAACAAATCAATAAAGCAACAAGCCCAAAGATAGCGATACTCAATCCAATCACCTCCCAACAAGGAGACAATCAGTAAACCTACTTCTTTAAGCAGTAGAGCAAGTGTAATCTTACCAATGCTCTTGATTGAAGCATGGCGTATGATGTTTTTGTGGACATTGAAAAAATAGAAGAGCGTAAGGCTGAAAACTCCGGAACAAAGCAGGAGGATAAGAAAAGGTACTTTGTTGATATGAACAATAAAACCGGAAATGAATAGGATGGAAACCAGTGTACTGATCACGGACAAGAATGTATCCGACAAAAGTACAATCCAATAATTGACGTATTTTTTCTTTAACTTCAATTCTTGATAGACATCAAAAATAGCTTTAAAGAAATTCCCCATGTATTTCATTTTTATTCCCCCTGAAATTGATTACAAAGAATAGTAAACGAAAGTCGACTTTCTTTTTAGAGCAAGCCCCGTCGGGGCTACCCTACAAAGTAGCGTATCCAACTTTCTTATTTATCTATGATTATTTAGTTGATTAGCTGATGATTTTAGGCTAAAACTTCTACATACCCTATCGGCATATCTACGCAAGCGTATCCCAACATAGACAACCGGACGGCCACCTTCGATTTTCCATTCGTATGAACCAACTCTCCCTCCAGTCCTATCAACGGCCCTTTGATGACCCGTATCTTTTCTCCCGGAGCCAATGGAGATGTACTCATACTAATCGTTTCATCCGAATAGTCGAGCATAAACTTAAATCGCAACATTTGTTGGTCAGGAATAACAGCCGGAGTACTCTCCCCACGTAATACCATGTAACGGCTGATAGCTGATAAAGTTAAGACTTCTTTTTGTTCTTGCAGATCAACGTGAACGAAGATCATCATCGGAAGTAGCACCCGATCGACAACTTTACGACGGTCACTCCATTGATGGACTTCTTGTTGAATTGGAAGGAAATTTTCGATCCCCATTTTCGTAAGCCGCTCGCTCGTTTTTTTCTCGTGACAGATACGCACAATGGCCACCAACCAACGTTTTGAGCGTGCTACGCCTCTGCCAATCACATCTGTTGGCAGAAGATTCCGATCGTCATTTTTCTTAATGATCATGTATTTTTACCCCTCATTTTTCCGTTACTTCCTAGGTAACGGATTGAATTCGGTGACAAAGATAGACAAAATTATAAATAATAAACAAGAAAATACTTTTCTTTTTTTACAAACAGACTGAATTAAACTTTTTTCTGCATCTATTTTGATCATCCCTGCAGGAAGCATATTTCTCAAAAATAAATCAGGCGTGAAAAATTCATTCCACGCCTGATTTATTTACCTTATAATTTATTTACCACTTATAATTAATACCGAAGCTAAGCAATTCTTTCAACTGGAAGAAGCTGTCTCCTTCAGTCGGTTTCGAGCTATCGTCAAAACGGGTATGTATATAGAGCTTGGTAGAAAGATAACGGTTCAAAACGAAGTTGAATGTATTTTCCCATTCTACACGTGCCCAATGATAGTTGGTCAGATAATTGAGACGAGACTCTAAAGTTACTGCAGAGATGATGGTCCAGTTCAATGTGGATTGCAACTGGGAACCAAAGTCGTTTTTAGAGCATTTTCCTTTGTCTAAGCCAAACTTTGTTTCGTCTACTTCAGAATTACCGATATAACGCAAGTTATAAGTCAACGGCGCCATAAACACAGAAAGATTAAATTTCTTCTTACTCAATTTATAATCCATACCGACACTGACCGCCAAATCTGCCGGAGACAAGAAAGACGAAACCAATTCTTCACTGTTAGCTTTATATCCGTTGAAGAACTGTGTTTTAAACTCGGAAGAAATGGTATAATACCAATTCTTGAAAGCTCTCAAACCTAATTTATTATATATGCGGAATTGGTCGGTGTTAAAAAGGTATTTATGATATTCATCTGACGGAGTGGAGGTCATACCCACTTTAGCTTCCAACTGGTTCTCAAACAGGACCTTTTCATTGTCATTATAATTGGCAAAAATCTGGAAAGTGGCCAATCCGGAGAAGTTACTTTCACCTCCTTTATACCAGTTATCCGAAAGGTGGTTCTGACTGATCTGCAACGATCCGTTACCTCCGGTCACCCACCAGTTTGGTCGACTAATCTTCATATTGGCCTTTCCAACATTATCATCCATATTTTCCGGTTGGAACAGATGAATAACGTTTGCTCTGGGAGATATTTTCGGTTTCACATCATGGCGGAACACATCACGACTCATGATACGGTCTTCTGTAGTGACAACCAAATTTGGACATGCTAAATAAAGATCCATCAATGCACTATTCACTATTTTCCCGGCACGTTGGGTCTTGGTAAATGCCAGGGTATCATAAGGCAGAAGTTCTTGCGTCAGCCGAGGAGTGGTATCCAACTGCATAGGCTTCCATTCCAATTTCGAATATTGTGCCATCGGAGCATAATAATATGCCAATGGTGTGAACAGACGAAAATAATCGGGATCAGACGGAATATAACGTGGCGGCACAGACAGATCGTTCAAATAATCTAATTGCGCGACATACTTATTATATAAATAAGAAACGGTATCCAGTTTCGGAGTCGGCCCCGACATATTCAGTTTGAGCATCAAATATTTCTGAAGCTCCGCCGAAAGCGTATCTGCTTTCACGACTCTGGCTTTTGCCACAACTGTTGAAGATTTAACCGTTTTGGCAGGTTTAATCGCTTCAGGAGCAGGCTGCAGAGAGTCAGTCGGAAGTGGAGAGGGATCGACAGATTCCTGTGCAAAAAGCGATAACGATAAGATTGACAGAATAAACGCTGAACATAAAGTAGTAATTCTCATCATATTTGTCTATGGTTTAGAGTGCAAAGCTACATTATTTTGTTCAGAAATCATAGGATTCTTTTAAAATTGCATTTTTTAATAAAATTGTGGAGACGAAAGACTGTAATCTTCCTCTTTTTTTTATAATTTTGCGGTTTTTAAGTTCGTAAGAATACTACTAAGTAAACAATTATTAAAACAGTTATAGCTGTGGGAGAAACAAAGTATATTTTCGTCACCGGTGGTGTTGCCTCTTCTTTAGGAAAAGGGATCATCTCATCCTCCATCGGTAAATTGCTGCAAGCAAGAGGTTACAATGTAACCATCCAGAAGTTTGACCCGTATATCAACATCGACCCGGGAACATTGAATCCTTATGAGCACGGAGAGTGCTATGTAACCGTAGACGGACACGAAGCCGACCTCGACTTGGGACACTATGAGCGATTCCTGGGTATACAAACGACAAAGGCGAACAACATTACTACGGGACGTATCTACAAGAGCGTCATTGACAAGGAACGTCGTGGAGATTATCTGGGTAAAACGATCCAGGTGATTCCTCACATCACAGACGAGATCAAACGGAATGTAAAACTGCTTGGTAATAAATACAAGTTTGATTTTGTGATTACTGAAATCGGTGGTACGGTAGGTGACATCGAATCACTCCCCTACCTCGAAAGTATCCGTCAGTTGAAATGGGAACTCGGTAAGAACGCTCTTTGCGTACACTTGACCTATGTTCCTTATCTTGCTGCTGCCGGAGAATTGAAAACAAAACCTACGCAACATTCTGTAAAGGAACTCCAAAGTGTGGGTATTCAGCCGGATGTACTGGTTCTGCGTGCCGAGCATCCGCTAAGTGACGGACTGCGTAAGAAAGTGGCACAATTTTGTAATGTAGACGATAAAGCCGTTGTGCAGTCTATTGACGCGGAAACAATTTACGAAGTACCTATCCTGATGCAGGCGCAAGGACTGGACAGCACTATCCTTGAAAAGATGGGACTGCCGGTAGGAGAAACTCCGGGACTCGGCCCATGGCGTAAATTCCTGGAACGCCGTCACGCTGCAGAAACCAAAGAGCCTATCAATATTGCGCTGGTTGGAAAATATGACTTACAGGATGCTTATAAGTCTATCCGTGAAGCTTTATCGCAGGCAGGTACCTACAATGACCGCAAAGTGGAAGTTCATTTCGTAAACAGCGAGAAACTGACTGATGAAAATGTATGTGAAGCTCTGAAGGGTATGTCGGGCGTAATGATCGGTCCGGGATTTGGCCAACGGGGTATTGACGGCAAGTTTGTTGCTATCAAATATACACGTACGCATGACATCCCGACTTTCGGTATTTGCCTGGGTATGCAATGTATCGCCATCGAATTTGCACGTAACGTACTGGGATACGCTGATGCCAACTCACGTGAAATGGATGAAAAGACCCCGCACAACGTGATTGATATCATGGAAGAACAGAAAGCAATCACCAACATGGGTGGTACGATGCGTCTGGGTGCCTACGAATGTGTATTGCAGAAAGGTTCGAAAGCATATCAGGCTTACGGACAAGAACATATTCAGGAACGTCACCGTCATCGCTATGAGTTCAACAATGATTATAAAGACCGATATGAAGCTGCCGGCATGAAATGTGTAGGTATCAACCCGGAATCGGATCTGGTAGAAATCGTTGAAATCCCGGCTTTGAAATGGTTTGTCGGTACACAGTTCCATCCGGAATATGGCAGTACGGTACTGAACCCTCATCCGTTGTTCGTGGCATTCGTGAAGGCTGCCATCGAAAACGAAAAAACAACGGCAAAAGGCTAACAATACGCGGTAAACGACCGGTAGTTTGTAATTTTATAATTTGTAATTAAAATAAGAATGGATAAAAACACCATCACAGGTCTCGTTCTAATAGGCATATTATTGGTAGGATTCAGCTTTTTGAGCCGTCCAAGCGAGGAACAGATAGCTGCGCAAAAGAAATACTACGATTCTATTGCCGTGGTACAGCAGCAGGAGGAAGCGTTGAAGGCTAAAACGGAAGCTGCACTGGCTAACAGTCAAAAAGAGGTGGCATCGGCTGCCGATTCTTCTGCTTTGTTTTTCAATGCCTTGCATGGAACCGACTCTAAAATCAGCATCCAGAATAATGTAGCGGAAATCACTTTCACAACCAAAGGCGGACGTGTCTATTCAGCCATGCTGAAGGATTATATGGCACAGGACAAAAAGACACCGATTATGTTGTTCGACGGTGACGATGCTTCGATGAACTTCAACTTCTACAACAAAGCAGGAGCCATCCAGACCAAAGATTATTTCTTTGAAGCTGTAAACAAGACGGATAGTAGTGTTACCATGCGTCTGGCTGCGGATAGCGCAAGCTATATCGATTTCATCTATACGCTGAAACCGGATAGCTACCTGATGAACTTTGAAATCAAAGCGACAGGCATGGAAAACAAGTTGGCAAGCACCAAGTATGTGGACATCGACTGGTCACAACGTGCCCGCCAACTGGAAAAAGGATTCACTTATGAGAATCGTCTGTCGGAACTGACTTATAAAGTAACAGGTGACAATGTAGACAACTTGTCTGCTGCCAAAGATGACAGTCAGGATTTGCCGGGACGCATTGATTGGGTAGCTTTCAAGAATCAGTTCTTCTCGTCTGTATTTATCGCTGAACAGGATTTCGACAAGGTTTCCGTTAAGTCAAAAATGGAACAACAGGGAAGCGGATATATCAAGGATTATTCTGCCGAAATGAATACTTTCTTTGACCCGTCAGGCAAGGAACCGACAGAAATGTATTTCTATTTCGGTCCGAATCACTTTAAGACACTGAAAGCGTTGGATAAAGGCCGCGACGAGAAATGGGAACTTCACAGACTGGTTTACCTGGGTTGGCCGTTGATTCGCTGGATTAACCAGTTTATCACAATCAACGTATTCGACTGGTTATCCGGTTGGGGATTGAGCATGGGTATCGTTCTGTTGATTCTGACTATTATGGTGAAAGTGCTGGTTTATCCGGCTACCTGGAAAACGTACATGTCTTCTGCCAAGATGCGTGTATTGAAACCGAAAATTGATGAAATCAACAAGAAATATCCCAAGCAGGAAGATGCAATGAAGAAACAGCAGGAGGTGATGGGCCTTTACAGCCAATACGGGGTAAGCCCGATGGGCGGCTGTCTGCCGATGTTATTGCAGTTCCCTATCCTGATGGCTTTGTTTATGTTCGTGCCGAGTGCTATCGAACTGCGTCAACAGAGTTTCTTGTGGGCGGACGACCTTTCTACTTATGATGCGTTCATCACATTCCCGTTCCATATCCCGTTCCTTGGCAATCACCTTAGCTTGTTCTGCTTGCTGATGACGTTGACAAACATCTTGAACACAAAGTACACAATGTCTATGCAGGATACCGGAGCGCAGCCACAAATGGCGGCTATGAAATGGATGATGTATCTGATGCCGATTATGTTCTTGTTTGTCTTGAACGACTATCCGTCAGGTTTGAACTATTACTACTTCGTGTCAACGCTGATTAGTGTGGGTACTATGATTCTGCTCCGCAAAACGACTGACGAAACGAAATTATTGTCTATTCTTGAAGCGAAAAAGAAAGACCCGAAACAAATGAAAAAGACCGGATTTGCTGCTCGCCTGGAGGCGATGCAAAAGCAACAAGAGCAATTGCAGCAGCAAAGACAGAATAAAAAATAAGGAGTAATTCCCGAAATCTATTCTAAGAAAGCCGGACACCTATTTTGGTCGCCCGGCTTTCTTTCTCTAAAAAATAAAATAGGATGAAAACTAAATATTCTTATAAACAAATCTGGACAATCTCCTACCCTATCCTAATCAGTCTGATTATGGAACAGATGATTGGTATGACGGACACTGCTTTTCTGGGACGTGTCGGAGAAATCGAATTAGGTGCTTCCGCCATTGCAGGTGTATATTACCTTGCCATTTTCATGATGGCATTCGGTTTCAGCATCGGTGCCCAGATATTAATTGCGCGTCGCAATGGAGAAGGAAACTACAAGGAAATCGGACCCATTTTTTATCAGGGCATATATTTCCTGCTTGCCATGGCAGTGATTTTATTCACGTTCTCCATCGTATTCTCACCATATATCCTCAAGAATATCATTTCGTCTCCTCACATTTACGATGCAGCCGAGAGTTATATTCACTGGCGTGTGTACGGGTTCTTCTTCTCTTTTATCATGGTCATGTTCCGCGCCTTCTTTGTAGGTACGACACAAACCAAGACGCTGACTTTGAACTCTATTGTGATGGTACTTTCGAATGTGGTATTCAATTATATCCTGATTTTCGGTAAATTCGGTCTCCCGCAATTGGGAATTGCCGGTGCTGCTATCGGCTCTTCGCTGGCTGAAATGGTATCGGTGATTTTCTTTATCATCTATACCTGGAAGCGGATTGACTGCAGGAAGTATGCATTGAATATACTGCCTAAGTTCCAAGGGAAAACACTGAAACGAATACTGAATGTTTCTGTGTGGACAATGATTCAGAACTTTGTTTCTTTGTCTACCTGGTTTATGTTCTTTCTATTTGTGGAACATTTGGGAGAGCGCTCTTTGGCAATCGCGAACATTATCCGAAACGTATCGGGAATCCCGTTTATGATTGCAATGGCATTTGCATCCACCTGTGGTTCATTGGTCAGCAATCTGATCGGTGCAGGTGAACAGGATTGTGTACGGGGTACTATCAGGCAGCACATTCGCATTGGATATATATTTGTATTGCCAATTCTGATATTCTTCTGTCTATTTCCGGATCTGATCCTACGTATTTATACAGATATGCCGGATTTGAGAGCAGCATCCGTGCCTTCACTATGGGTATTGTGTTCTGCCTATCTGGTGCTGGTGCCTGCCAATGTTTATTTCCAATCAGTATCAGGTACAGGGAATACGCGGACTGCACTGGCTATGGAACTTTGTGTATTGGCTATCTACGTCACATACTCTGCATATTTCATCATGTACCTGCGGATGGACGTTGCATTTGCCTGGACAACGGAATGCGTATATGGTATTTTCACGCTGATGTTCTGCTACTGGTATATGAAGAAAGGAAACTGGCAGAAAAAGAAGATTTAAATCCTTTTTTCACTATCTTCGCAAGAAAATAAACATTTTATAAAATATATGAGACAAGCTAATTTAATTATGATGTCGGCGGCAATGTTGTTAGCTGCCTGCGGAGGAACCAAAGACGCAGGCAAGACAGATCAGGTGCTTATCGAGAAATCGGATATTAAGATCGAAGGGAAGCGCATGACTCCCGAAGCACTTTGGGCTATGGGACGTATCGGCGGATTCGCCGTATCGCCCGACGGAAAGAAAATTGCGTATACGGTAGCGTATTACAGCGTACCGGAAAACAAGAGTAACCGCGAAGTTTTCGTAATGAACGCAGATGGAAGCGAAAATCAACAAATCACTCATACCCCGTATCAGGAAAATGAGGTGACTTGGATTAAGGGAGGCACCAAACTGGCATTCTTAAGTAATGACAACGGAAGCAGCCAGCTTTATGAAATGAATCCGGATGGTAGCGGGCGCAAGCAGCTGACCAACTACGACGGAGATATTGAAGGATATTCCATCTCACCGGATGGCAAAAAACTGCTGTTTATTTCACAAGTAAAGACGAAAGAAAGCACTGCTGATAAGTATCCGGACCTGCCGAAAGCTACCGGTATCATCGTTACCGACCTGATGTACAAACATTGGGATGAATGGGTGACAACCGCTCCGCATCCTTTTGTTGCCGACTTTGATGGTAACGGTATTTCCAATATCGTGGATATCCTGAACGACGAACCGTATGAAAGTCCGATGAAGCCTTGGGGTGGCATCGAACAACTTGCCTGGAATACAACCTCGGACAAAGTGGCTTATACTTGCCGCAAAAAGACGGGCCTGGAATATGCGATTTCTACCAACTCGGATATTTATATATATGACCTGAACACCAAGAAAACGGAAAACATTACTGAAGAGAACAAAGGATATGATACCAATCCGCAATACTCACCGGACGGCAAGTATATTGCCTGGCAAAGCATGGAACGGGATGGATACGAAGCGGATCTGAACCGTCTGTTCATCATGAACCTGGAAACCGGCGAGAAGCGTTTTGTGAGCAAGGCATTCGAATCGAATGTAGATGCTTTTGTCTGGGGAGCAGATGCAAAAGTGATCTATTTCACAGGTGTATGGCATGGAGAGTCACAGATTTATGCGCTTGACCTGGCAAATGATTCGGTAAAGGCTATTACTTCAGGAATGTACGATTACGAAGGGGTAGATCTTTTCGGAGATAAGCTGATTGCGAAACGTCATTCAATGAGTATGGGTGATGAGATTTACTCTGTGGCACTGAATGGTTCTACCACTCAACTGACACAGGAGAACAAACAAATCTATGACCAGCTGGAAATGGGTAAAGTGGAAGGTCGCTGGATGAAAACAACAGATGGCAAACAGATGTTGACATGGGTGATTTATCCTCCACAGTTTGATCCGAACAAGAAATATCCGACTTTGCTGTTCTGTGAAGGAGGTCCGCAGAGTCCGGTAAGCCAGTTCTGGTCTTATCGCTGGAACTTCCAGATTATGGCAGCTAATGATTATATCATCGTCGCTCCGAACCGTCGCGGTTTGCCGGGATTCGGTGTGGAATGGAACGAACAGATCAGCGGCGATTACGGTGGCCAGTGTATGAAGGATTACTTCACTGCTATCGATGAAATGGCAAAAGAGCCGTATGTGGACAAAGATCGTCTGGGATGCGTAGGCGCCAGTTTCGGAGGATTCTCCGTATATTGGTTGGCCGGACATCACGACAAACGGTTCAAAGCGTTCATTGCTCATGATGGTATCTTCAACATGGAAATGCAGTATCTGGAAACTGAAGAAAAATGGTTTGCCAACTGGGATATGGGAGGCGCATACTGGGAAAAACAGAATCCGGTGGCACAGCGTACGTTTGCCAACTCTCCTCACCTATTCGTAGAGAAATGGGATACTCCTATTCTCTGTATTCATGGAGAAAAAGACTACCGTATCCTGGCTAATCAGGCAATGGCTGCTTTTGATGCTGCCGTGATGCGTGGTGTTCCTGCAGAGTTGCTGATTTATCCGGATGAAAATCACTGGGTATTGAAGCCACAGAATGGAGTGTTATGGCAGCGCACATTCTTTGAATGGTTGGACAAATGGGTGAAGAAAGCTCCGTCTAAATAAAATTTTACGTTAATTACATAGTAGAATAAACATAGTAAACTAAAAGAAGCCCCTGTTCTCAATCTTTTGAGTTCAGGGGCTTCTCCATTGCATTCATCAAAATCGGCTAAAATTATAAAAAAGTTCGCTAAATTTACTCCGAATAAATATTTTCAATTTCTACAATATACATCTTATGGAAACCTCCATGAGCACCACCGTACCACTTTTCTATTGATTCTTTATCCAGAAAACATTCCGGTTTGATAGTGTCAGCATAAAGTTTCTTACATTCCAGACTCAAACGTGCCTGCTCGAACAGGACATTTCCTTTTTCTGTAAATACAGGTTTCAATCCGGTTTCTTTTACTTTATCTATATTACGTCCCGACTTGGAACCACAAACAGCGTGAATTTTCTTATTTTCTTCTCCTAAGAAAGAAAGTGTCAGGTAATCGTTCTTCTCTACAAACTCGTATGTATACCGTTCGGGACGGATAAAAACGAAAGCAACCGGTTTATTCCACAACCAGCCGATGCCACCCCAACTTGCTGTCATCGTGTTAAACTTCTCTTTTGTTCCGGCTGTAACCAGCATCCACTCTTTTCCGATCGCTTCGAAAAAGTTTTCTTTCAAATCTTTTACTTCTAATTTCTTCATCTCTTTATTCGTAAATATGTATTCATAATTAGTTTATATAATAATTTAGGCACGGATTACACAGATTAACACGGTTACTTTGCAACAATAACAACACTAAAAACCGTGAAATCCGTACCTAGAAAAATAACGATTAATTCATGGCAGGTACTTATCTAATTATTTCTGTTTATTCAATTTCACAATCTCTCCCAAATAGGGAATCTTCACCGGAATCTTCCGTTTCTTAGCCTCTGTTGCGAAGACTTTCGGGGGATCATGCAAAGGCTCGTCAGACAAATCGAATGTGCCATAATGCATGGGAATGGTAAGCCCAGCATGCATTTCCTCGGCGGCAGTCAATGATTCGTAAGGCGATATATGATTGGGACGCATAAACCAGCGAGGTTTGTATGCCCCGATGCCTAACAAAGCATAATCCGGTGCTCCGAACAGATCGGGAATCTCACGGAAGTGACTGGAATAACCTGTATCACCGCTATAATAAAGAGAAATTCCATTTCCTTGCAGCATGAAAGCTCCCCACAGTCGCTGGCCACCATCACGTACGGAACGTTTGCTCCAGTGTTGTGCCGGTAGAAAAGTAATCTTCAATCCCTCATCTTCCATTTGTTGATACCATCCGGCTTCAATCACTTTCATTTCGGGAAACCATCCCTGAATCAGCTCACCGGTTCCCAAGCCGCAAAAGAGTTTCATTTGCGGGTTATTCTTCAGTAAACGGGCTATACTCTGTTTATCCAAATGATCGAAATGGTCATGGCTGACAAGTAGATAATCAATCCTCGTAAATATGTCAGGATTAGCGGGAAACTCGCTCTGTCTCTTCACAAAAGGAATACTGCCGAACACAGGATCGAACATGATTCGTTTACCTGCTAACTGGAGAAAGAAAGAATTATGTCCGAGCCATATCAGGGAATCTCCCACCACCGCATCCAATGAACGGAGATAACAAACTTTTGGATCCCATTTCACCGTTTTCTTCTCTTTGCGTTGGGGATTGGGCGAAAGACGCCATTTCAGTACACTCCCCATCCCCGGACGGAAGCGATGCTGCCGATTAAAAAAACGCCCGCGCACCATCGGATTTCCTCTCCAATAAGGGTTGACTGTCGCTAAACGTTCGTTTCTCCTAAAACATATATGTTCACCCATTTTTATTTCCTGAATACGTATTTACAAACTTACTAAAAATTTCTCGATTTACGATGAATTAGAGTAAACAAAAAATGTACCCCGGACACACTATCGGGGTACATTTACTTATAAAGGAATAAATATTATCCTTTTTTAATAGAATGAGACTTCGTTAAGAGCAGTGCAAGCCATACAAAGGCAGTTGCCAGCCAAGAGCTGAAAGATTAATAATCATTATGACTGCACCCAATATCCATAGAATCAATAGCGACCATTTCAAACCCGTTCCCATCGGTGACCAATGGAATAATTGCCGCAAGATAGTATACAAGAAAGCTCCTAACGGAATGCCGATGAGGGCAACTCCGGCAATCGTACCTAGCAGTGTCATCATTGGAGATACGGAAGCAACCGGCATCCAGTCGATGGCAGGCAGCATCTCGTAAAGCAGTGCTCCTCCGCTAACTGCCACGGCAATTGCTGCAAACACCAGTGCTACCAGTACAACGGCCAGTACGAACAAGACAGGGCAGCAGAGAATGACAAGAGCTACCAGAAATATTTTAAAGAGAACAGCAGCAATGGAAACAAATACATCGCCTATCTTTTGAAGAAAGGTACGAGGTTTGCCGGAGTTCATATAGTTGTTAACTCCGTCCGCTACACGTTCGAAACCGTCTGTCACTGTTTTGCCAATATTCTCAATGGTCACTGCTTCTCCACGCATACTCAATTTTTCCGCGGCAGTACGGGCTTCCGGAATAACGATCCATCCGATAATATAAAGTATAATCATCGGGCAATAAGGTACAAATACAAGGATAATCATCAATATACGCACTAATGTGATGTCCCAACCGAAGTAAGCTGCCAATCCTGCCGCTACGCCTCCCAACAATTTATTATCCGGATCACGGAACCAGCGGCGTTGAGCAGCGGTTTGCGTACTGCCTTGATTAGCGGACGATGTTTGTTCCGTTCTTTTCTGTGAGTCCATATCCTCATCAGCAATTCCAAAGTCTTCCGGTTTGCCGACACGAGCGATAATTTCTTCTACATCCGAAACTGTGATGACCTGTTTTCCTTCAGTTACTTTCTCTGCAAACAGTTCGGCAATACGCATCTCAATATCGTTTACGATCTCTTCCGCACCCTCCTGTTTACGAAAGTAATGCTTCAAATTAGACAGATAATTATCTAACAGTCGGTAGGCATCGTCATCTATATGATAGACAATTCCTCCTAAATTTATGGTCAATGTCTTTTTCATTTTTATTTCTTCTTTTTCGGATTATCTATTGGCTATATGATTCACTGTATCGTTAAGTTCTTTCCAGGAAATTTCCAGCTCTCCCAAAAAGACTTCTCCTTGTTCAGTGAGTTTATAGTATTTGCGGGGAGGTCCCTGGGTAGATTCTACCCACTCATAACTTAACAGGTCATCATTTTTCAGACGGGTAAGCAATGGATACAAGGTGCCTTCCACTACAATCAGTTGGGCTTCTTTCAATTTCTGAATAATATCAGAAGCATAAGCGGGCTCCTTGTGCAACAAAAGCATGATACAATATTCAAGCATGCCTTTCCTCATCTGTGATTTTACATTGTCTACTTTCATTATTCACTTCTTTTAGATGCACAAATATATGCATTACTTTAGTACCTTGCATTGCAAAGTACTATAAATTAATAATAATTAAAACATTAGAGACTCTCCACCTTATTATAAAAAGAAATAATGGCTATATTTGTGCCCATTAAACCAAGAATAGATAATAGATATGTTTACAATTCGAAAAGCAACAGTAGCCGATTGCGAGCTTATTCATAAGATGGCAAAGGAGGTATTCCCCGCCACCTACAAGGAAATTTTATCTCCCGAACAACTGGATTATATGATGGACTGGATGTATGCTCCTTCCAATGTGCGCAAACAAATGGAGGAAGAAGGACATGTGTACTCCATTGCTTATAAAGAGAATGAACCATGCGGATACGTTTCCATTCAACAACAGGAAAAGGATGTATTCCATCTTCAGAAGATATATGTCCTCCCCCGTTTTCAGGGTACGCATTGCGGCAGTTTTTTATTCAAGGAAGCAATCAAGTGTATCAAAGAAATACACCCGGAACCTTGTTTGATGGAGCTCAACGTAAATCGTAATAATAAGGCTTTGCAGTTTTACGAGCACATGGGAATGAGAAAGTTGCGGGAAGGTGATTTCCCGATTGGTAACGGGTATTATATGAATGATTATATTATGGGACTGGATATTTGATATACAAACAAAATGCCCCGGAACAAGTATCATAAATGTTCCGGGGCATTTTGTTTATTTAGTTAATGGCAAGATTTTATTTCGCTACACGTTCCAGCCATTTTAACATGAAAATCATTGTAAACATTGAAATCGTACAAGCTACAACAAACACAGTCCATGTCATCCAAATAGGAATTGATTCGTACAGGATAGCACCAATCACTAGCAACTGATTACCCAGTGCTGTTGCTCCCAGCCATCCTCCTTGCATAATACCTTGATATTTAGGAGGAGCAACCTTAGATACAAATGAAATTCCCAATGGAGAGATATACAGTTCAGCTACTGTTAAGATCAGATAGGTCAGCATCAATAAAAATGGAGTAACTTTCACTGGTGAAGTTCCAACAGCTACAATATCCTCATGCAACGGCAAATTAGCAAAATAAGATCCGACTGCCATTACAATAAATGCCAATGCAGCAATTCCCATACCGATGGCAATCTTTTTAGGAGTCGAAGGCTCTTTACCACGTCTACGCTGACTTGCAAAAATAGCCATAATCACCGGAGTCAGGAACACTACAAAAAATGGATTTAACGATTGGAAGAGCTCTGCTGAAATAGGCATACCAAACAGATTCAAGTCAGTATATTCTTTCGCAAAATAAGTCAAAGTCAGACCATTTTGATGGAATGAAAACCAAAAGAAAATAACAACACCAAATACAGCAAACAGAGCATACATACGTTGTTTTACTTCCTGTGCACTCATTTCTACAACTGTAGAAGATGCTGAAGAAGCAACGGTCTTTTTGCTGGGATCCGGGAAGTTTTTCTTATTCAACCAATAAATGGTTAAAGAAATAGCCATAGCAATAATAGCTACCCCGAATGCGTAATGGAATCCAGTAGTAAAGACATTCAAATAATCTGAAGCGAAAGCCGTATAGTCTTGTACAGGAGCAGTAGAAGCTTTGGTAACTAAGGTATGATAAGTTTCAGTAGCTTCAGGCGACAAAGTACCTGCTAATTGACCATGGCACAAAGCAGGAAGATCAGCATCATAATTATAACCGAAAGTAGATAACCACCAGTTACGCACGCCTACAGCTGCAAACGGAGCAAAAATAGCACCGATATTAATAAACATATAAAATAAAGAGAAACCGGAGTCACGCATGTTGGCATATTGAGGATTATCGTACATCTGTCCTACCAATGCCTGCAAATTTCCTTTAAATAATCCGTTTCCAAATGCAATAACAAACAAACTAGCACAAGTAATAACCAGATAGAGCATCTTGTTATCTACCGGAGTCTTAGATGGAATAGCCAATAATAAATAACCAACTGCCATTAACACAATTCCTGTGAAAATAGTTCCTTTGTAGTTCCTCGTCTTATCGGCAATAATACCTCCGACCAACGCCAAAATGTAAATAGAAAAATAAAAAGTTGAGTAAATAAATCCTGCTTCTTTTCCATTCATTCCAAACTTGGCTTGCAAGAAAAGCACAAGGATAGCCATCATAGTATAAAAGCCAAAACGCTCACCTAGATTGGCCAAAGCGGCTGCTATCAGTCCTTTAGGGTGTTTGTTAAACATAGAATATAAATTATTAAATTAATGATTTAATGGTCGATACCACATATATTTTGCAAATATATACTTTTTCTCGAGTTTTTGCACAATGATTTGTTAAACTACTCCTCAAATAAACGACAAATTTCCGCCCTGGATTCACGAATCAAATCTTCCGGAGCTATTTTTATCTGAAGTCCCCGTACACCGGCACTTACATAAATATACGGAAATTGCTGGCTGGTTTCATGAATATAAGTAGGAAAATGCTTTTTCATACCGATCGGCGAACAACCTCCCCGGATATATCCGGTAAGTGGCAGAAGTTCTTTTACGGGAATCAACTCGCACTTCTTGTTACCCGAAGCTTTAGCTGCCAGTTTCAAATCAACTTCATGTTCTCCCGGAATGACACAGACAAAATATCCGCTTTTATCGCCGTGCAGAACAAGCGTTTTAAAGACCTGCTCGATGTTCTCTCCTAAACTTGCTGCCACATGAACAGCACTCAAGTCGTTTTCATCTACTTCGTAGGGAATTAATTCATAGGCTATCTTAGCCTTATCTAACAGCCGTGCGGCATTTGTTTTATTGATTTTCATTTTCGTTGTATTTATAAGTTCTGTATCTGATAAATAAAGAATATGATATGATAAGTGCCAACTCATCGAAGATTGTCCGATAAGTTGGCACTCTATGATTTAAATTAGAGACCCAGCTCTTCGCGAAGAAACTTAGGTGTATATCCTTTAGGGCTCTTCGCAACTTCTTCCGGTGTTCCGTAACTAAGGAGTTCTCCCCCGCCCTTACCACCTTCAGGGCCCATATCGATAATATAATCCGCCATTTTAATCACATCCAGATTGTGCTCGATGACGATAACAGTATTACCTTTATCTACAAGCTTATTCAATACTCCCATCAATACACGGATATCTTCAAAATGAAGTCCGGTAGTCGGTTCGTCAAGGATATAAAGAGTTTTGCCCGTATCTCTTTTTGATAGCTCCGTTGCCAGTTTCACACGCTGGCTTTCTCCGCCGGAAAGAGTGGTAGAAGATTGTCCCAGTTTTATATATCCGAGTCCGACATCCTGCAAAACTTTAATCTTATTCAAGATTTGCGGCACATTTTCAAAGAATTCCACAGCACGGTTGATCGTCATGTCAAGTACATCGGCAATTGATTTTCCCTTGAAACGTACTTCCAGTGTTTCCCGGTTATAACGTTTACCGTGACAAACCTCACAAGGCACATATACATCAGGAAGAAAATTCATTTCAATCGTCTTATAACCATTTCCCGTACATGCTTCACAACGCCCACCTGCAACATTAAAGGAGAAACGTCCCGGTTTATAACCGCGAATCTTAGCTTCCGGCAGACCCACAAACAGGTTACGGATATCAGAAAACACACCGGTATAAGTCGCAGGATTGGAGCGTGGCGTACGTCCCAAAGGTGATTGATCCACATCTACTACCTTATCTATATTTTCCAACCCTTCAATCGAATCGTATTCCAAAGGATCTTGTAAAGAACGATAGAATTTCTGTGAAAGAATCGGCTGCAAAGTTTCATTAATCAAGGTGGATTTTCCACTTCCTGATACACCAGTTACGCAAATCAGTTTACCCAACGGAAATTCAACATCTACATTCTTCAGGTTATTCCCCTTCGCTCCTTTCAGCCAGATAGATTTCCCATTTCCTTTTCTACGCTTGGCAGGGATTTCTATCTTCATCTTGCCATTCAGATATTGCGAAGTCATTGTATCTGTATTCAGCATCTCCTGCGGGGTTCCGGCGAAAACGACTTCGCCTCCGAGACGTCCGGCTTTCGGACCCATATCGATGACATAATCGGCAGCCAGCATCATATCCTTATCATGTTCCACTACAATCACGGAGTTCCCCATGTCGCGGAGTTCTTTCAACGAGTTGATAAGACGCAGATTATCACGCTGATGCAGACCGATACTCGGCTCGTCGAGAATATAAAGTACATTCACTAATTGCGAACCAATCTGTGTAGCCAAGCGGATACGCTGACTCTCACCACCGGAAAGACTAACAGAGCTACGATTCAATGCCAGATAATCCAGACCCACGTCCAGCAAGAACTTCAAACGTGTGCGAATCTCTTTCAGAATCTCCACCGATATTTTCTTCTGCTTATCGGACAGGAACTCATCCACCTTCATCAACCAGTCGTACAACTCGTTGATGTCCATATTCGCCAACTCATTGATATTCTTATCATGGATACGAAAATGCAAAGCTTCTTTATTCAAACGAGCCCCTTTACATTCGGGACAAACCGTTGTTTTGGCAAATTGTTCCGCCCATTTCTGTGCTGTTGCAGAAGCATCCTTTTCCTGCAACATCTGAATATACTTCACCACTCCTTCGTAAGTAACAAAGTAATCGGAGGAAGTACCGATCAGCGAACTCTTGATTTTAATCCGTTCATCAGAACCGTACAAGACTTCATCAATCGCATCGTCCGGTAACTCCTTTATCGGAGTTTTCAGTGTTGCGTCGTACTTCTCGAGCAAAGCACCGATTTGCCAGAAAATCATCGCATTCTTATATTTTCCCAAAGGTGCTATCGCTCCTTCATAAATGGAAAGTTCACGATCGGGAATCACTTTGTCCACATCAATCTGATTGACTACTCCCAATCCCTTACACTTCGGACATGCTCCTTGCGGTGAATTGAATGAGAAGTTATGCGGAGCCGGTTCACGATAAGACAATCCGGTGACGGGACACATGAGCCGCTTACTATAATGACGGATACTTTCAGATTGGGCATCCAGAATCATCATCAACCCATCTCCCTGGCGCATAGCGGTTGCCACACTCTGTTTCAAGCGCCGGTCATCTTTCTCCGCTACCACTAATTTATCAATAACCACTTCTACATCGTGATTTTTATAGCGGTCGAGTTTCATACCATGCGTGATTTCACGCACTTCTCCGTCCACCCGCACATACAGGTATCCTTTTTTACGTATTTGTTCGAAAAGTTCCCTGTAATGTCCCTTACGTGAACGAACTAGCGGAGCCAGCAGATATATTTTCTTTCCTTTATAATCTTTCAGAATCAAGTCCAGAATCTGCTCTTCGGTATATTTCACCATCTCCTCACCCGACAGATACGAATAAGCCACTCCCGCACGGGCATACAGCAAACGGAGATAATCATATATCTCCGTAGTCGTTCCTACGGTAGAACGGGGATTTTTATTCGTTGTTTTCTGTTCAATGGAGATAACCGGACTCAAACCTGTTATCTTATCGACATCCGGACGTTCCAGATTGCCCAAGAAGTTACGGGCATACGCTGAAAAAGTTTCGATATAACGACGCTGTCCTTCGGCAAAAATCGTATCGAAGGCTAAAGAAGATTTTCCACTACCGCTCAATCCGGTGATAACAGTCAAACTGTTACGGGGAATTTCGGCATCAATATCCTTTAAATTGTGCACGCGCGCACCGTACACATTAATATATTCTGTTTCCTGCATATTCATATCCTTCCATAAATGTTGCAAAATTAATGTTTCCGCCCGAAATATGCTCCTAAAAAAGCACAATATTATTTTCTTAACTCAAATCTTATGAAGATATAGGGCATTATTTGTACCTTTGTTCCTTGATTTCAAGAACCAATAGTTATAATTTGATGAAACCGATAAACCGTATATTCTTATTTTTGCTTTTTATAAGCGTTTCATATGCTATCAGTTATGCACAAGAAAACCAATCATATTTCTTGCATACCATCGAAAAAGGACAAAGTTTATACTCCATCTCCAAGATGTATAATGTCACTACATCAGACATTATACGTCTGAATCCGGGCTGTGACGAAAAGATCTATGCCGGACAGACAATCAAAATTCCTACGGGAAAAGAGAGTCAGAAGGGAGAAACATTCCATACGATTCAAGCCGGAGAAACACTATACAAACTGACAACCATGTATAATGTATCCGCCAAAGATATTTGTGAAGCAAACCCCGGTTTGAGTGCCGAAAATTTCCGCATCGGACAGGTCATCCTGATTCCGCAGAAAAAAGAAGAGCAAACTGCTACTGCAACTCAAACGCCTACCGAACAGACCACCATTCAAGGTCCTGTTGTGCCGAAATGCAAGGATATGCATAAGGTAAAACGCAAAGAGACTATTTTTAGCGTGAGCCGTGAATATGGAATCAGCGAGCAGGAGTTAATTGCAGCTAACCCGGAACTGAAAAAAGGCATGAAAAAGGGACAATTCCTTTGCATCCCTTACCCGGCAGCAACGACCGTGCAACCTACACAGAAGGAAGATCCTTACGCTATTCCTCCCAGCAATAGCGAGCTTTTCCGCAAAAGTAAAGAGACTCCCCAAAAGCTGTCTACCATTAAAGCAGCTTTATTGTTGCCTTTCCAGGAAGACAAACGCATGGTGGAATATTACGAAGGTTTCCTGATGGCAGTAGACAGTCTGAAGCGTACAGGTATTTCTCTTGATCTATATGTATATGATTGCGGAAAAGAGGTTTCTACATTAAATACGATTCTTGCCAAGAACGAGATGAAAAGTATGAATATCATCTTCGGTCCGATGCATCAGAATCAAATAAAGCCATTGTCCGACTTCGCAGAGAAGAACGACATACGCCTGGTGATTCCTTTCTCTCAAAAAGGAGAAGAGGTATTCAACAACCCAGCTGTTTATCAGATCAATACGCCTCAATCTTACTTATATTCAGAAGTTTACGAGCACTTCACCCGTCAATTTCCCAATGCAAACGTTATCTTCATAGAACCGGCGAGCGTTGATAAGGAGAAAGCGGAATTTATCAGCGGCTTGAAACAAGAGTTGAAAAGTAAAGGAATTCCAATGAGAACCGTCAGTGAAAGCGCAACGAAAGAAACGTTGAAAGCAGTGCTCCGCAGTGATAAAGAAAACATCTTTATTCCGACATCAGGCAACAACGTCTTACTAATTAAGATACTTCCTCAACTGACGCTGTTAGTCAGAGAGAATCCTGCAGAGAATATTCATCTGTTCGGCTATCCGGAATGGCAGACCTATACCAGAGATCATCTGGAAAACTTCTTTGAATTGGATGTATATTTCTATTCTTCATTCTATACGAATACGTTGTTCCCGGCAGCTGTGCAGTTTACCAATGCTTACCATAAATGGTATAGCAAAGATTTGGCAAGCAAATACCCTAATTACGCAATGCTGGGTTTTGACACCGGCTTCTTCTTCCTGAAAGGATTATCGCTTTATGGCTCGGAACTGGAAAACAATCTGCCTAAAATGAACCTGACTCCTATCCAGACCGGATTCAAATTCGAGCGTGTAAACAACTGGGGAGGATTTATTAATAAAAAGGTGTTCTTCATACGTTTCACTAAGAATTTTGAATTAGTAAAACTTGACTTCGAATAATACGAAAATGATAAAGATAAAACCATTTTTGATCGCAACACTCCTACTTACAGGATTTACCCTTCCTGCTGTCGCTCAAATCGGAGAAGCACGAAGCAATTTATCGGTAGGTATCAATGGAGGTGTCAATTTAAACAGTGTTTCTTTTACTTCTAGTATCAAGCAAAATAGCCTGATGGGAATTACCGGAGGTTTGACAGCACGTTATATATCCGAGAAGTATTTTGCTATGATTTGTGGTGCACAAATCGAGCTCAATATATCGCAACGAGGTTGGGATGAGTTATTTGAAATAACAACAACTAATGCAGATGGATATGAGGTAACAGAAAAGGACCCTAGTAAAACTTATACTCGCAAAATGACCTATCTTGATATTCCTTTTCTTGCCCATTTGGCCTTTGGGAAAGATAGAGGATTGCAAGCATTTATAAATCTAGGTCCCCAAATCGGATTCCTAATTAGCGAATCAGAAACAATGAAAGGTATAGATATGAATGATGTGAGAACTAATAGTCCCCAGAAAGCCGTGTACGGAGTTAAGATTCAAAATAAATTTGACTATGGTATTGCCGGTGGCGGGGGCGTAGAACTTAGAACAAAGAAAGCAGGTAGCTTCATTGTTGAAGGTCGCTATTACTTTGCCTTGTCCGATTTTTACAGCACTACAAAGAAAGATTTTTTTGCCCGTGCAGCACACAGTACAATTACCATAAAGCTCACATATTTATTTGATTTGAAGAAATAATCCCTCTTTCAAGGAGGAAGAGATTAAAACCTCTTATTTAAAAATCCTATTCACAACGAACTAAAAAAATCCCCACTAACTCTAAACGAATTAGTGGGGATTTCTATTTCTGGGAGCTTTAGCCCTTTTTATCGCAATCTATCCGCAGCTTTTACCATCACCTCATCCCGTCCAATAGCACGGATAGCCAGTATGTTCAGGATGATAGAAACAAGCGGCAAACACAATGCCCAGCCTATACGGAACATATTTTCATCATTCTTCAATGCAAAATAAAAAGCAAGGGAAGCAATGTAATAACCTACCAATAATAAGCTATTGAAAATTGTCATACGAATCTGCAACATACGGTTCTTATACAAAAAGATAGTAGCCACAGCCACAATGGTGCTAACCATCAGAATTCCGAATAAACCCCATGTAGACTGGATAACACCGTTTACTTCCAATCCTAATGCCTTAAAAGGATGTTCTCCCATCGCATCAATGAAGTAGCCCATCGGCAAACACATGGCTGTAATCAGCAATCCTACAACAATCAATAAATAAACAGTTTGAATTCGTTGAATCATAAGTATTCTAAATAGTAGTTGAGTTAAACAATAATAGCCAAGCAATAAGGAGCAGGGATCATCATCCCACTTACTACTTGACTATCAAATTCTTCGTCAGAAAATAAATTACTGAAGTTTTTCTTTCTCCTTAGCCGGATTTCTATAATATATTTTCCCTTCGATGTATTCTTGCGTAGCAATCAAGTCCGGTTTCGGCAATTTCTCATAATAACGAGAAATTTCGATTTGCTCTCTATTTTCAAACACTTCTTCCAAATTGTCATTGTAAGAAGCAAACTCTGCCAGTTTCTTAGAAAGATCGTTTTTGATTTCTACACTGATCTGATTAGCACGCTTACCAATAATGGCAACTGTTTCATAAACATTACCTGTATCAGCACAGAGTTCCATCATGTCACGGGTTACTGTTGTAGCAGGAGCATTCGTTTTTTTGTAGTCCATAAATCTATTTAAATTTAGTCTTTAATTACTTTTTGTGATTCATTGAATATCTTCTCGGCTTCTTTCAAATATTTACTTTCAGGAAATTCATTCTTAAAAGCGTAATATTCATCAATCGTTTCGCGGTAACGATCCATCTTCTTGTCCTCAACGCTAAAGATAGCCATTTCGTGTCTTGCACGCAGAACCAAAATGGAAAGTTCTTCACGATAATCAGTATAAGGATAATCCTTCAATGCATTTTGAGCTGTGATTACACAAGACTCATAGTTATTACCTAAATAATTACCCAGATTATAATATAGCCTTGCTGAATAAAGCTCTTTCAAAACCAGTTTATCCTGTAAAGCAAAAATCATATCCTGTGCTTCCTGCTTCTTTGTGCTGTTCGGGAAATACTCCATGAACATCTGCAATTGCTGGATAGCCTGATAAGTGCTTGACTGATCCAAACGTGGTTCCGGAGTATCCAGGAATAAAGCCTTACCTGCATGGAAACGTGCCAATTCGGTAAAAGTACCACGAGGATATGTATTGAAATAGGTGATAAATGTCTGGGCTGCTGTCTGATAATCTTTCTGATTATAGTAGCTCATTCCCAACATATACAAAGATTCTTCCGCTTTATCGGTTCCTTTCAGAATGGTTATCAACTCATTCAGCAACGTAGCTGAACGATTATACTGTCCCTTCGCAAAATAGTTTTTGGCGGCTTCGTACTTGTATTCGTAATCGGTGCTTTTCAGCAATTTATTATACTCCCCACATGATGTAAGAGTAGCCGCCGCAAGCAAAGTTATAATGATATTTTTCTTCATCCTATTTAAAAATAATGCGCAAAGTTACTTATTCGCTGGGAATTTAGCAATTAATCTGTGCTTTTTAATACATAAAAGGCGTTAAACATCGACAAAAGGAGAGAAAATGACGTCGAATTACAAACGACAAACTATAAACAGCAGATTATAAACGAATCACAATAGTGACGGTATGTGTTCGGGATAGTGACGGTATCGTTGGCATATACCGTCGCTATCTTCACCGGATAGCGTCACTATATTTATAGTAAAAACGGTAAGCAATTGCGTTGTCCCTGAATTGGATAACACAACTGTTTACCTTTCATTATTTATTGCTCACTGTTATATTTACAGTTTATACAAGTCACTTGCAGCCAGTAAATCGACTTTCTTTTCTTTCAATACCTCGATACACTTATCCAGATTGCTGGGGCGAATCACTACATTTGCAATATGGTTATTGGCAAACGAATACATATATTCAATAAATACACCCTCTTCTGATAAATATCCCAGCACTTTTGCCAAAGCACCCGGCACATTGGGACAGCTTATACCTACTACATCAGTCACATTCACTGCAAAATGATTATCTTTTAAAGCTTTGTATGCTCTATCCGGATCGGATACAATTCCACGCAAAATACCAAAATCAGCATTTTCGGCAATGCACAAGGCAGAAAGATTGATATTTTCTTTCGCCAGCACTTCAGTCACTTCCGTCAAACGGCCTGACTTATTTTCCAAAAAAATAGAAAGTTGTTTTGCTACCATATTTATTAAAGTATTAAATAATAAGTATTAAGTATTAGGTAACAAGCATTAGGTATTAGGTAACAAGTATTACCGTAGTTCCAAGATCACCCGCATGGTCAATACTTAATACTTAATACCTAATACTTATTTACATTTTTCTGTTATCAATTACACGTTTCGCTTTACCTACGCTGCGTTCAATGCTGCGAGGCTCTACCAGTTTCACGTTGACTCCCAGTCCGAGTACGCTTTGCAAACGTCCTCCCAGTTTCTTCTTCAAAGCCAGCATTTTGTTGATCTCATCCGAATAGAATTCCGGACGTACTTCAACCTGGAGTTCCATTGTATCGGTATTGTTTTCACGACCCACTATCAACAAATAATGCGGTTCAAACTCTTCCATTTCAAGAATGACTGATTCAATCTGCGTCGGGAATACATTCACACCGCGGATAATCAACATATCATCACTACGTCCCAAAATACGATCCATACGTACCAATGTACGGCCACAGGAGCATTTATCATGATGCAAAGCCGTCAAATCACGCGTACGGTAACGCAGCAACGGCATACCCTCTTTGGTTAAATGAGTGAATACCAGTTCGCCCGTTTGACCGGATTCCACCGGTTGCAATGTATTCGGGTCGATGATTTCCGGGAAGTAATGGTCTTCATTCAAGTGAGTCCCGTGCTGACATTCGCACTCGTACCCGACACCCGGTCCGGCAATCTCACTCAATCCATAAATATCGTATGCTTTGATTCCCAACTTTTCTTCTATCTCATGACGCATATTTTCCGTCCAGGGTTCTGCACCGAAAGCACCGACTTTCAGTTTGAATTCTTCACGTGGTAAACCGGAATCTTTGATAGCATCTGCCAGATAAAGCGCATAGGAAGGAGTACAACAAAGCACTGTCGATCCGAAATCGTGCATCAAGGTTATCTGTTTTTCCGTGTTGCCACTGGACATCGGAATAACAGAAGCACCGATATTTTCGGCTCCTGCATGTGCTCCCAATCCTCCCGTAAACAGTCCGTATCCATAAGATACCTGAAAAATATCAGAACGTCCCGCTCCATAAGCGGTAAAAGCACGCGATATACATTCCGCCCATGAAGCCAAGTCCTTACGGGTATATCCGACAACCGTGGGTTTTCCGGTTGTTCCGGAAGAAGCATGAATACGTACAATCTGGCTCATCGGCACGGCACAAAGTCCGAACGGATAATTATCTCTTAAATCATGTTTCGTGGTAAACGGCAGTTTTACAATATCATCAATCGTATTGATGTCATCGGGAGTAATCCCCATTTCCTGCATCTTCTTTCGATAGAAAGGTGTATTGTGATAGACGTAATCTACAATTTTCTTGAGTCGTATGCTTTGAATCTTGCGAAGACTTTCGCGGTCCATACACTCAATGGTCTCATTCCAAATCATGTTCTCTTGGTATTATTAGTTGTATGAATCTGTTTCATGATATTAATATGTTGCAAAGTAAAGGATTTATTTGGAAAAATGATTTGTTATCTCGATTATTTTACCGAATATTGCTCCACTTTTTAGGATTTAACTATGAATTATGAACTAACATCAGCTTACAAACCTACCGGAGATCAGCCGGAAGCTATAACACAACTTACTGAAGGGGTACTTCAGGGAGTTCCCGCACAGACTTTATTGGGAGTGACCGGGTCGGGAAAAACATTTACCATTGCCAATGTAATCGCCAATATCAATAAACCCACCTTGATTTTGAGCCATAACAAAACACTGGCTGCCCAGCTATATAGTGAGTTTAAAGGATTTTTCCCCAATAATGCGGTAGAATATTACGTTTCTTACTATGATTATTACCAGCCGGAAGCTTATCTGCCGAGCAGTGATACATATATAGAAAAGGACCTCGCCATCAATGACGAAATCGACAAGCTCCGACTCGCTACCACTTCCGCCCTACTCTCCGGGCGAAAAGACGTGGTAGTGGTTTCTTCGGTATCTTGTATCTACGGTATGGGAAATCCTTCGGACTTCTACAAAAATGTCATCGAAATAGAACGGGGACGGATGATGGACCGCAATGTGTTTCTACGTCGTTTGGTAGACAGCTTGTATGTCCGCAATGATATTGACTTGAACCGTGGAAATTTCCGGGTCAAGGGCGACACGGTGGATATTTATCTGGCTTATACCGACAACCTGCTCCGTATCACCTTCTGGGGAGATGAGATTGACGGTATCGAAGAGGTAGACCCCATCACAGGAGTCACTATCGCGCCATTTGACGCCTATAAGATTTATCCGGCCAACCTGTTCATGACTACCAAAGAGGCTACTCTCCGCGCTATTCATGAAATAGAGGATGATTTGACCAAGCAAGTAGCTTTCTTCGAATCTATCGGCAAAGAATACGAGGCCAAGCGATTGTATGAGCGAGTAACTTACGATATGGAGATGATCCGGGAATTGGGACATTGTTCCGGAATTGAGAATTACTCCCGTTATTTCGACGGCCGTGCTGCCGGTACCCGCCCCTATTGTTTGCTCGATTTCTTTCCGGATGATTTCCTGATCGTTATCGACGAAAGCCACGTGAGCGTACCCCAAATCCGTGCAATGTATGGGGGAGACCGTGCGCGAAAAATCAATCTTGTGGAATATGGTTTCCGATTGCCTGCCGCTATGGACAACCGCCCGTTGAAATTCGAAGAGTTTCAGGAGATGGCAAAACAAGTAATCTACGTCAGTGCTACACCGGCGGATTATGAATTGATTCAATCGGAAGGTATCGTCGTGGAACAGGTGATTCGTCCTACCGGTCTGCTTGATCCTATCATCGAAGTGCGTCCGAGTCTCAATCAGATTGACGATTTAATGGAAGAAATCCAGCTCCGTATTGAAAAGGAAGAACGCGTACTCGTCACTACACTAACCAAACGAATGGCAGAAGAACTGGCAGAATATCTTCTCAATAATAATGTGAGATGTACCTATATCCATAGTGATGTCGACACACTGGAACGTGTGAAGATTATGGATGATCTCCGGCAAGGAGTTTATGACGTACTTATCGGGGTGAACCTGCTTCGTGAGGGTCTCGACCTTCCGGAAGTGTCTCTCGTCGCTATCCTCGATGCAGACAAAGAAGGATTCCTCCGCTCCCACCGTTCGTTGACACAAACTGCGGGACGTGCCGCGCGTAATGTGAACGGTAAGGTAATCATGTATGCTGATAAGATGACGGATAGCATGAAACTGACGATTGATGAAACGAACCGTCGCCGCGAAAAGCAGTTGGCATATAATGAGGCAAACGGAATTACCCCGCAACAGATTAAAAAGGCCAGAAACTTGTCTGTATTCGGTAATGCAAAAGAGGCAGATGAGCTGTTGAAAGAAAGACATGCTTATGTAGAACCTTCTACTCCGAATATCGCAGCAGATCCGATAGTGCAGTATATGAGTAAAGCGCAGATGGAAAAGAGTATCGAGCGTACCCGCAAACTGATGCAGGAAGCAGCCAAGAAACTCGAATTTATCGAAGCCGCACAATATCGTGACGAATTATTGAAACTGGAGGACTTGATGAAAGAGAAATGGGGATAAAATTTCCCCATTGTTCACCTATCATAGCCTGATTGTTAAGGGTTGAAACTCTTAACAAACCTGTAACTTCGTATTTAGTCTATTAATTAGTGTTATAAAAACACCTGTTAAGGGCTGATAATTTGCAAAGTTACCGGAATCCCGTATCTTTGCACTGTGTTTTTCATAGTATTAGATTTAAGGTTAACAAAGGTTGGAGCAAGGCGTTGCTCCTTTTTTTATGTCTATACGTCACCTTCAATGAAAAATATAAAATTGAAAAGACATAATGTACCACTCTCTAAAGCATAAATTAAGGAGGATTGCAGATATAGACTGATCGTTCATTACGACTGAATCTATTCATGCAATCCTCCCATTTCTTATAGTTGGATTATTCCTACTTCAAGCGCTGATAAATCAAAGAGCCTTCTCTATGGCATTTTTAATCAACGGTTCCATAATATCATACCCTTCGCTCGTTGGGTGAACTCCATCTTTAGTATATTGAGGATTCAAGGCCTGATTTTCGTCAACCACCATTGCCTTGTAATAATTAACAAACGGAATTTTATTTGCTTTTGCATAAGCCTCTATCCGATCATTTAAAGATTTAATTTTCTGCGGAACATCTTTTATTTCCATTCTCCACTTAAATGCAGCAGCAGGCAATACGGAAGTCAAAATTACTTTTATTTTATTTGCTTTTGCCAGTTCCGCCATAGAAACAATGTTTCCGAATGTATAATCTTCATTATACGCTTGTGTATTTTCAGCGACATCATTTGTTCCAGCATTAATCACCACTAAAGCAGGAGAAAGATTAATCACATCTTCCCGGAACCGTAACAAGAATTGATAGGAAGTCTGCCCACTGATTCCACGGCCAATGTAACCATTTGATTTGAAAAAATCCGGATGAGTCCTTACCCATCCTTCCGTAATGGAATTTCCCATAAAAATAACCCGTTTGTCTTTCTTTGTCGCTTGTGGAAGTGCAGCATTTTCTTTTGAATAACGACGTAGATTAGCAAAATCATTTTTCTGTGCATAGCTTTCTCCTATCGAGAAACTCAAGCAAACAACAGCCAATAATATCCATTGGCCCCATCTTCTTTTATTCATGTTTATATTAAGTATTAGTAATATTATATTTCATGCAAAGATAAAAAGAAAAGCGATGCACTATACTTTGTATGGCCATTTTTTGTGCATTTCCATGCCATAATGTGCTGATAAATGTCAGACGGGAGAGATTTTTTCTGCATATTTGTTATTGTTTTCAGTTTTCCTGCAAAAATACGCCATACGCGGGGAGCTTCTAAACTCATCGGTTCTTTTCAGTTGGTTTCGGTTCTAAATAGTCATATACGTTCGCATATTAATAACCTTTCTTTGGGGAAGCAAAAGTTAGAGGCTCCATTTACTTGAAACAAAGCCTCTGAATGTATCAAACGGAGGCTCTGCCGCATGAGTTTAGAGCCTCCATTTGGGGGATAAAAAAGCGCCTTTTTGCCGAACGCATAGTGGAACGCTCTCCAAAGGCAGATAACTCGCTATATGGCAGCCGGTTACACCTACCTAAAAAAGTCCCCCTTGAACACTTACCGGTATTATTATAAATATATAAATAATGCGAATCAGCAGTTGATAAACATCAGCCTTTTCGCTTGTTAAAATGTTA